>OHRJ01000252.1_pt1 | contig 19695 bp, 18 predicted proteins | sample 1578401 | NCBI WGS metagenome assembly OHRJ01 (sample SAMEA3879520, study PRJEB24766) | human gut metagenome | biome: human-associated habitat; feature: feces | place: USA | collected 1985/1987 | reverse complement strand
TCCGCAGCGGCGAGGCGAATAGTCAGCGACTGCTTATCGGCGTTAAGGGCCTTAACCTGCTCGAGGACGGCCTGTTTCTCTTTTTCCGCGGCGGCCAGCCGGGTCGTCAGCGGCTGTTTGTCAGCGTTAAGCGCTTTAGCCTGGTCAAGAGCGGCCTGCTGCGCCTTCTCCGCAGCGGCGAGGCGAATAGTCAGCGACTGCTTATCGGCGTTAAGGGCCTTAACCTGCTCGAGGACGGCCTGTTTCTCTTTTTCCGCGGCGGCCAGCCGGGTCGTCAGCGGCTGTTTGTCAGCGTTAAGCGCTTTGACCTGCTCAAGAGCGGCCTGTTTCTCTTTTTCCGTTGCGGCCAGTTGGGTCATTAGCGCGTGTTTATCTTTATTAAGCGTGGTAAAGCTGGCGCTGAGGCGTTTATTTTCAGCTTCGGCTTGCTGAATCTGCGTCGTTAATTGCTGGATCTGCTGACGCGCCGCGGCCTGGCTTTGCTGTAGATTATTATTCTGCACAACGCCTGCTTTTTTTATTAATGCCTCTTTTTCTGCAGTAGCGGCGCTTAAGGCGACCTGTAATTCATTAATTCTCTTATTCAACGCCGCTTGCTCATTCGCTCCGGCAGTATCCGTTTGCGGCGTAGCGGCAAGCTGTTTTTTTAATTGCTGTATAAGCTTATCTTTTTGTGCAATCGCCGCCTGCTGGCTGGTGATTCTTTTTTGTAATTGTGAGGTGTTGGTACCGGTTTTTTTATTATCTGCGCTCTGGCGGCTTTCTTGTGTTTGTTTTGCGTTTGCGGCATCGTTTTTTTCTTGCGCCTGAGATTGCTGGGTTTGCTGTTGGGCGTAATCAAGAAAGGCCGGCGCGGCGCCGGCGGTGAAGGGGGTTGAAAGCGCCAGCGCAGCGACGAGCATCAGAAGGGGCGCGTTGAGGGTCAGCGTGGCGGCTCTGTTCATGGCTGTTTGCTTTCACCACGCTGTACCAGGCTATCGATTAGCGTTTTCTGGATATCGGCGCACAGTTTGATGGATTTAAACTGATACATGGAGTCAATGCCAAGCCGGGTAGGATCCGCCACTTTCTCGCGCACGCTATTGTATTGTGACGCCGCGCGCACTAAAGCGTTAAAGTCATTGCTGAGTTTAGTGGCTTGCTGTGGGTTAACCTCTTTTAGCGAATCCAACGCCTGGCGACAGGATTCAATGCGCGCTTGTTCGCTGGCCGCCCGCTCCTGCTCTGCCTGCTGCTGTGACGTCAGCGGCGTGGCGATCGGTTTAACCGGCTGGCGGGAAGAGGTATTGCTACAGCCGGCTACTAACAGCGCGGCGAGTGGGATAACACGAAGAGTCAGCGAGATATTCACAATTTCAGTCCATGAAGTAGGTATATTTTTACCGGATTCTAGAAGGGTGCTTTTTATTTTGCAATATATGAATAATGATATTTTATTAGTTTTTTAGTCATTCTTCATTATTATGGGTTTACTTTATTTGGCAAATTGATAGGTTCGCAATTAAATAAGGTTTGTTTATATACAATAATAAATATAAATATTTAAAGGGGGAAATTGAAATGCTAAAGGCGCGGAGCGTTGCCGCCCGCGCAGGGAATTATTTAACGTAAGCCAGCAGGCTGAGCGAATCGCGGGCCAGCGCTTTACATTTTTTCGCCGTCGGAATGTTAATGCCGCTAAGATCGCGATAGCTGTCTTCGCCAAGCGCTTTCATGTTGTAGCTGTCATAGTTGCTCAGGTCCCACTGGTTCTGTTGGGCAAAGAACACCAGCGCGCGACGGATCTGCGTGTTGGGCAGGTTCTGGTAGCCACAGTCGTTTTTCAGAAACACAAAAACCGCGGTTAAATCAGCCATATCTTCCGCTTCGGATTCGCTGAGCGCGTAGCTGTTGGCGGAGAGAGCAAGCAGGCTGCCGAGTACCATTGTTCTGAAAAGCGTCTTCATTTTTTCTACCATTAGATCACCGACGCTTCAAATTAGCATACTTCTTTACACAGCGCCGATCTTTATTCTTACTCTTCTGCTTGACCTTCCCGTTACGGTAGGGTTTAAGCTCAAATATTCGCCCGCAGAATAAAAGGATGTGAATATGCAACGTCGAGACTTCCTCAAACTGACCGCCGCGGTCGGCATGGCCAGCGCATTGCCGTTATGGAGCCGGGCGGTCTTTGCCGCCAGTCGCCCGGCTCTGCCGATACCGTCGCTGTTAGCCGCCGATGCGCGCAACCGCATCGCGCTCAGGATCCAGGCGGGCAAAACGCGGTTTGGCGCCCTGAATGCCACTACCTGGGGCTACAACGGGTCGCTGCTGGGCCCTGCGCTACAGCTCACGCAGGGGAAGACCGTCACGGTGGATATTACTAACCAGCTGGCGGAAGAGACCACGCTGCACTGGCATGGTCTGGAGGTACCGGGCGAGGTCGACGGGGGGCCACAGGGGGTTATCGCGCCGGGCGCCACCCGCACGGTAAGCTTCACGCCAACGCAGCGGTCGGCGACCTGCTGGTTTCATCCGCATCAGCATGGGAGCACCGGCCGGCAGGTGGCGATGGGGCTGGCCGGCCTGGTGCTGATCGAGGATGAAGAGAGCGGGCGCCTGCTGCTGCCTAAGCAGTGGGGAATCGATGATGTGCCGGTGATCGTCCAGGATAAGAAGTTCACCGCCGCCGGCGAGATCGACTATCAGCTGGATGTGATGAGCGCCGCCGTCGGCTGGTTTGGCGATACGCTACTGACCAATGGGGCCCTCTATCCCGAACATGCCGCGCCGCGCGGCTGGCTGCGCCTGCGCTTGCTGAACGGCTGTAATGCCCGTTCCCTCAATTTTGCCACCAGCGATAAGCGCCCGCTGTACGTAGTGGCCAGCGATGGCGGTCTGTTGGCCGAGCCGGTCAAGGTCGATGAATTGCCGGTCTTGATGGGGGAACGCTTTGAGGTGCTGGTGGACACCAGCGACGGTAAACCTTTCGATCTGGTGACCCTGCCGGTGAGCCAGATGGGCATGGCGATTGCGCCTTTTGATAAACCACAGCCGGTACTGCGCGTCCAGCCGCTGGTCATTCCCGCCTCCGGCAAGCTGCTGGATACTCTGGCCGCTCTCCCGGCGTTACCGTCCCTGACGGGGCTGACGCAGCGTCAGCTCCAGCTGTCGATGGATCCGATGCTCGACCGGATGGGCATGCAGGCGCTGATGGAGAAGTATGGCGACCAGGCGATGGCCGGAATGGATCACGGCATGATGGGGCATGGCGACATGAGCGACATGGGGAATATGCATCACGGCGACATGAGCAAAATGAGTAACATGAACCACGGATCCGGCATGGAGCATGGCATGTCGTCAGGCAAGGGCTTTGATTTCCATAACGCCAACCGCATCAACGGCAAAGCCTTCGACATGAATGAGCCGATGTTTGCCGCCGCCAGAGGCCAGTATGAGCGCTGGGTGATTTCAGGTAAGGGCGACATGATGTTGCATCCGTTCCATATCCACGGCACCCAGTTCCGTATCCTCAGCGAAAACGGCAAGCCGCCAGCGGCGCATCGTCGCGGCTGGAAAGACACCGTTCGTGTGGAAGGGAACGTGAGTGAAGTATTAGTGAAGTTTGATCATCCGGCGCCGAAGGAGTTTGCCTATATGGCCCACTGCCACCTGCTGGAACATGAAGACACCGGGATGATGTTGGGGTTCACGGTTTAAGTCTCTGCGACCTGCTGCCATCCCCTACGGGAAGAAGGACGGAACACCAAAAAAAACGGCAACTTTCGTTGCCGTTTTGCGTTTTATTTGGCGTCATCCGGGAGCGCATAGGCGACAATATAATCGCCCATTTTGGTACCGAACGAGCCGTGACCGCCGGCAGAGATGACAACATACTGTTTGCCATTCACTTCGTAGGTCATCGGAGTCGCCTGACCGCCGGCTGGCAGACGGGCTTCCCACAGCTTCTCGCCGTTGCTCATATTGTACGCGCGCAGGTAGTTATCTGCAGTCGCGCCGATGAACAGGACGTTACCGGCCGTGGAAATCGGACCGCCCAGCATCGGCATCCCCATGGTAAACGGCAGTTTAACCGGCATCGGGAACGGCAGGCTGTCCTGCGGAGTACCGATACGTTTTTTCCATACCACTTCGTTGGTTTTCAGATCCAGGGCGGAGATATACCCCCAGGCCGGCTGTTTGCACGGCAGGCCGAACGGCGACAGGAACGGGTTCAGCGTTACGCCGTACGGGACGCCGTACTGCGGCTGCACGCCGGACTCGGTACCAGAGCCTTTCGCATCTTTCGGCGGCTCCATCGGATTGCCTGGCCCGCGCGGGATCAGTTTTGAGACGAAAGGCAGCGCCATCGGGTTGGCGATAGCCACCTGACGGTTCGGATCGACGGAGATACCGCCCCATTCAAACATCCCCAGGTTACCCGGGAACACCAGCGTGCCCTGCTCAGACGGCGGGGTGAAGATACCTTCATAGCGCAGCTGGTGGAAGATCACGCGGCACACCAGCTGGTCGAACATAGTGGCGCCCCACATGTCCGCGCCGGTCAGATCTTTCTTCGGACGGAAGCTCAGATCGGAGAAGGGCTGGGTTTTGGTAACGTAATCACCTTTGGCAGCGCCCTGCGGAACCGGTTTTTCAGGCGCCGGGACCACCAGCTCGCCGTTACGACGATCCAGCACGAAGATGTTGCCGGTTTTCGCCGGGGCATAGATGACCGGTACGGTTTTGCCGTTGACCTCAATATCAGCCAGCGTCGGCTGGGAAGGCATGTCCATATCCCACAGATCGTGATGGACGGTCTGATAGCTCCAGGCCAGCTTACCAGTGGTGGCGTTCAGTGCCACAATCGAGCTGGCATAACGCTCTTGCTCCGGCGTACGGTTGCCGCCCCAGATGTCCGGAGTGGTCACGCCCATCGGCAGATAGACCAGATCCAGCTTAGCGTCGTAGGCGGCAGGCGCCCATGAGTTCGGCGAGTTGAGCGTGAAGTGATGTTCATCGCTCGGGATGGCGTTCGGATCTTTCGCACCAGGATCGAAGGCCCACAGCAGTTTACCGGTATTCACATCAAAGCCGCGGATCACGCCTGACGGCTCGCGGGTAGAGAAGTTATCGGTGACCGCGCCGGCAATCACGATGGTTTTATCGGTGATGATCGGCGGTGAAGTGGGTTCATACATGCCCGGCGTGGTGACCGGCATGTTGGTCTGCAGATTGAGAATACCTTTATTAGCAAAGGTTTCGCACAGCTTACCGTTGTCGGCGTTTACCGCGAACAGGCGACCATCGTTCACCGGCAGGATAATGCGGCGCGGACAGTCGGCGACGACGTCGGCAGGGGCGTTATCCGCTTTCGCTTCGTGATAAGAAACACCGCGGCAGGTGACGTGCTGGAACGACGGATCGGCGTTCAGCTGCGGGTCAAAATGCCACTTCTCTTTACCGGTGGCGGCGTCCAGCGCAAACAGGCGCTGGTGAGCGGTACACAGGAAGAGCGTATCGCCGACTTTAATCGGCGTCACTTCGTTAGTGATTTCACCCGGATCGTTCGGCTGTTTCAGGTCGCCGGTGCGGAACACCCAGGCTTCCTTCAGGTTCTTCACATTATCGGCGTTAATCTGCTTCAGCGGGGAGAAGCGCTGGCCTTCCTGGTTACGGCCATAGGCCGGCCAGTCGCCGTCGGCGACGGTGGAAATCGGTGCGGCCGGCGTAGCGTCGGCGCTCAGGGTGCCGTTGACTTCCTGCGGGTCGTTAAAACCAGCCCAGGTCAGCATGCCGCCGCTGATCAGCAGGGCGACGACCAGCGCGCCAACGGCGCCAGCGGAAGGCACCGGCAGACGACGCCAGACAAAGGGCAGGATCAGCCAGATGCCAAAGAAGACGAGGATATCGCTACGCGGCGTCAACGCCCAGAAGTCGAAACCAACTTCCCAGACGCCCCAGATCATGGTCGCCAGCAGCAGCGCGGCGTACAGCCACAGCGCAGCGCGCTTGCCGCGGAACAGCATTACGGTCACGCCCAGCATCACCAGCCCGGCGATAGGGTAGTACCAGGAGCCGCCAAGCACGACCAGCCATGCCCCGCCGATTAATAGATAGAGGCCGCAGAACGCTGCAAATAGCGCAGTCAGCGTCACCAGGAGCCTTGATTGTTGAGACTTTGTTTCAGCCATAAAAAGTTACTCATGTGTTTGTTAAATTTTTTAACTGCAATTAATTATAGGATTTAACAAGTGTGATCGGAATCACAAATATGGCTTTATTAATCCCTGCACCGAAGATTTCTTTTTGCTGGTATACTGGATCGCTTGCCGGTCATCGTCGGGGCGAAAGCAGCGGCTTTGATGATTTATATTTAGAATCAAATGGTTAGTATTATGAAACATACTGTAGAAGTGATGATCCCGGAATCCGAGATCAAAGCGCGTATCGCGGAACTGGGTCGTCAAATCAACGAACATTATCAGAACAGCGGCAGCGAAATGGTGCTGGTGGGGCTGCTGCGCGGCTCGTTTATGTTCATGGCCGACCTGTGCCGTGAAGTGCAGGTGCCGCATGAAGTCGATTTTATGACCGCCTCCAGCTACGGCAGCGGCATGTCCACCACTCGTGATGTGAAAATCCTTAAAGATCTGGATGAAGACATCCGTGGTAAAGACGTTCTGATCGTGGAAGACATCATCGACTCCGGCAATACCCTGTCTAAAGTTCGCGAAATCCTCAGCCTGCGCGAGCCGAAATCGCTGGCCATTTGTACGCTACTTGATAAACCCAGCCGCCGCGAAGTGAACGTCCCGGTTGAATACGTCGGTTTCGCGATTCCGGATGAGTTCGTGGTGGGCTACGGTATCGACTATGCTCAGCGCTACCGCCATCTGCCGTATATCGGCAAAGTCACCCTGCTGGACGAGTAAGGGGATATCCCACTCTGGACAGCGCGCGCCGCGCTCTCCAGGGTGGCGAAGTCTGAAGGCTATCTGTGGTTGATGTGCTTGATCTTGAGGTTGGAGATCCCGTGGCGATAGCGCTGTTCGAGGGTTTCCCTGCTCACAGCGGTGACATCCAGATCGCGCAGCAGTCCGTCGTGAATCCCGTAAGCCCAGCCGTGGATGGTCACCTTCTGTCCGCGCTTCCACGCGGATTGCATAATCGTCGAATGTCCCAGATTGTACACCTGTTCCATCACGTTCAGTTCACAAAGGGTATCCAGACGGCGCTCCTCTGGCATTTCACCGAGCAGCGAGCTGTGCTTAAACCAGATATCGCGGATATGCAGCAGCCAGTTGTCGATAAGCCCCAGCTCCGGGTTCTCCACCGCCGCCTGCACGCCGCCGCAGCCGTAGTGGCCGCAGATAATAATGTGCTCGACTTCCAGGACATCGACGGCATACTGCACCACCGACAGACAATTGAGATCGGTGTGGATCACCAGGTTCGCTACGTTACGATGCACGAACAGTTCGCCAGGCTCCAGGCCGGTGAGTCGCTCAGCGGGAACGCGGCTGTCCGAACAGCCAATCCACAGGAAGCGCGGTTTCTGCGTCTGCGACAGTTTCTCAAAAAAGCCGGGGTCCTCTTCCACCAGCATTTTTGACCATAGTGCATTGTTGCTGATGAGTGTATCTATATCATTCATGGACGTTATCGGCCTGTAACCAAGTAAGTGCGTTGCGCTAATATAGGGTAAGCTCACCTTTTTTAAAACCATCTTAACCCGTGATACTTCAGGCTGCAGATGCGTTGGCGGCGTCAGCGCCGGTCCAGCGCAAACGTGAGTCAGGCGGGTTAATGACGTGTCACGACACGAGAAGAGATATTTAATGACCATTGCTCTGGAATTAAAACAGCTCAAAAAAACCTATCCCGGCGGGGTTCAGGCGCTGCGGGGGATCGACCTGCAGGTCGAAGCGGGGGATTTTTATGCCCTGCTGGGCCCGAACGGGGCCGGAAAATCCACGACCATCGGCATCATCAGCTCGCTGGTGAACAAAACCTCTGGTCAGGTCAATGTCTTTGGCTACGATCTGGAGAAAGACGTCGTCAATGCCAAGCGCCAGCTTGGCCTGGTGCCGCAGGAGTTTAACTTCAACCCGTTCGAAACCGTGCAGCAGATCGTCGTTAACCAGGCGGGCTACTACGGCGTTGAGCGTAAAGAAGCCCTTTCCCGCAGTGAAAAGTATTTAAAACAGCTCGACCTGTGGGAAAAACGCAACGAACGCGCGAGAATGCTCTCCGGCGGGATGAAGCGCCGTCTGATGATCGCCCGCGCGTTGATGCATGAGCCGAAGCTGCTGATCCTCGACGAACCGACCGCCGGCGTCGATATTGAACTGCGTCGCTCGATGTGGGGCTTTCTCAAGGATCTCAACGATCGCGGAACCACCATTATCCTGACCACCCACTATCTCGAAGAGGCCGAAATGCTATGTCGCAACATCGGCATCATCCAGCACGGCGAGCTGGTGGAAAACACCTCGATGAAAGCGCTGCTGTCGAAGCTGAAGTCAGAGACCTTTATTCTTGACCTCGCGCCAAAAAGCCCGGTGCCGAAGCTCGAAGGCTACCAGTACCAGCTGGTCGATACCTCGACGCTGGAAGTGGAGGTTCTGCGTGAGCAGGGAATTAACAGCGTCTTCGCGCAGCTGAGCGCCCAGGGGGTGCAGGTACTGAGTATGCGTAACAAAGCCAACCGTCTGGAAGAGCTGTTTGTCACGCTGGTGCATGAGCGAAAAGGAGAATCAGCATGATGCAGCTTTATTGGGTCGCGCTGAAAAGCATCTGGACCAAAGAGATCCACCGTTTTATGCGCATCTGGGTGCAGACGCTGGTGCCGCCGGTGATCACCATGACCCTGTATTTCGTGATCTTTGGCAACCTGATCGGCTCGCGCATTGGCGAGATGCATGGTTTTACCTATATGCAGTTTATCGTCCCGGGCTTGATCATGATGGCGGTGATCACTAACGCTTACGCCAACGTCGCCTCATCCTTCTTCAGCGCCAAGTTTCAGCGCAATATTGAAGAGCTGCTGGTGGCGCCAGTGCCGACGCATGTGATTATCGCCGGCTACGTGGGCGGCGGGGTAGCGCGAGGACTGTGCGTAGGTATCCTGGTGACCGCGGTGTCGCTATTCTTTGTGCCGTTCCAGGTTCACTCCTGGCTGTTTGTCGCCCTGACGCTGCTCCTCACCGCGGTGCTGTTCTCGCTGGCCGGGCTGCTGAACGCGGTGTTTGCCAAGACCTTCGATGACATTAGCCTGATCCCGACCTTTGTGCTGACGCCGCTGACCTATCTCGGCGGGGTGTTCTACTCGCTGACCCTGCTGCCGCCGTTCTGGCAGGGGCTGTCGCATCTGAACCCCATCGTCTACATGATCAGCGGTTTTCGCTTCGGCTTCCTCGGTATCAACGACGTCCCGCTGGCGACCACCTTCGCCGTGCTGGTGGTGTTCATTGTCGCCTTCTATCTGCTGTGCTGGTCGTTAATTCAGCGCGGTCGCGGCCTGCGTAGCTGATACTCATCATAGTTAGCGCTTCCTGAAGTAAATATGCGAAGCGCTAACCGCTTATCTTTGACTCCCATCACCGATACGTCATCTTCACCTTGCTACATTATTCGCTGGCTAAGGAGGGAAGCATGCTCGGATGGGTCATTACCTGTCACGATGAGCTGGCGCAGGAGATGCTGGATCGTCTTGAACAAAAGTTTGGTCCGCTGGCCCAGTGCCGGGCGGTCAATTACTGGCGCAATCTCAGCAGCAATATGTTGAGCCGGATGATGTGCGATGCGCTGCATGCCACCGACTCCGGGGACGGGGTCATTTTTCTCACTGACAAAACCGGTGCGGCGCCTTATCGGGCCGCGGCGCTGATGAGCCACAAACATACCCACTGCGAAGTGATCTCCGGCGTCAGCTATCCACTCCTTGAGCGAATGTATCTCCTGCGAGGCACGTTAAGCAGCGTGGCGTTTCGCCAGGCGATCGTCAGCGCGGGCGGGCCGATGGTGAGCAGCCTGTGGCATCAGCAGCAGAAGAACCCCCCGTTCCGGTTGCGCCATGATGCCTGGGGAAATTAAGCAGCGGGACAGATACCGCTTTTGTTACAATAACCGCCGTTGATGGTATAACGGTTTGATGCGTATGCTTGCCCGATTTTTGACCCTGCTTCTTTTCCTGACCTCACTCAGCGCCTCCGCCAGCCTGCTTAGCCAGCAGGGCAAGGCTGTGCGCTATATGCAAACCACCGAAGACGCGGTCATCTGGGCGCAGGTGGGAAACCATGTGGTCAGCGTCGGCAATGTTCGTGCCGGGCAGATCCTCGCAGTCGTCCCGACGGCGGCTGACTACTATGAGTTTCGTTTCGGCTTTGGCACCGGGTTTATTGATAAAGGGCATCTCGAGCCGGTGCAGGGCAAGCAGCGGGTGGAGGACCGTTTGGGGGATCTTAATAAACCGCTGAGTAACCAAAATTTACTCACCTGGAAAGATACACCGCTCTATGACGCTCCCTCGGTAAGCAGCGCGCCGTTCGGCACGCTGGCCAACAATCTGCGCTATCCGATCCTCAGCAAGCTGAAGGACCGGCTCAATCAGACCTGGTTTCAGATCCGCATTGGCGACCGGCTGGCGTGGGTCAGTAGTCTGGACGCGCAGGAGGATCACGGTATTCCCGTGCTGACCTATCACCATATTCTGCGCGATGAAGAGAACACCCGTTTTCGTCATACGTCGACCACCACCTCGGTTCGCGCCTTCACGAATCAGATGACCTGGCTGCGCGATCAGGGCTATACCACGCTGACCCTGTATCAGCTGGAAGGCTATGTGCGTAATAAAATCAATCTCCCGGCGCGGGCGGTGGCGATCACTTTCGATGATGGCTTGAAATCGGTGAACCGCTACGCCTATCCGGTGCTGAAACAGTACGGTTTCCATGCCACCGCGTTTATTATCTCCTCGCGTATTAAGCGCCATCCGCAGAAGTGGGATCCGAAATCCCTGCAGTTTATGAGCATTTCCGAGCTACGCCAGATCCAGGACGTCTTTGATATTCAGTCGCATACTCACTTCTTGCATCGGGTTGACGCCGGCCGGCGGCCGATTTTATTCAGTCGCAATTACCATAATATTCTGTTTGATTTCGCCCGCTCGCGCCGGGCGCTGAGCCAGTTTAATCCGCACGTTCTCTACCTTTCCTATCCCTTCGGCGGCTATAACGCTACGGCGGTGCAGGCGGCGAATGACGCCGGGTTTCATATGGCGGTAACGACGGTGCGTGGGAAGGTGAAGCCGGGGGACAATCCGTTTCTGTTAAAGCGGTTATATATCTTACGCACGGATTCGCTGGAGACGATGTCGCGGCTGATCAGTAACCAGCCGCAGGGGTAATACCGACGCTGCGCCTGAGCGCAGCGTCGCGGCCATCAGGCGACCTGTACCGGAATAGCTTTTGCCTGGCGCTTCATTTCGTTGTCGCCTTCGAAGTAGGCGATGTTAGGCTGCCAGCTGCGCGCCTCTTCGTCCGACATGGTAACGAAGCTGGCGATGATCAAAATATCGCCGACGCTGGCGCAGTGCGCGGCGGCGCCGTTAACGGAGATGATCCGGGAGCCCCGCTCGGCGGCAATGGCGTAGGTGGAGAAACGGTTGCCGTTGGTGACGTTCCAGAGGTGAATAGTTTCATTCTCCAGAATACCGGCCGCATCCAGGAAGTCCTGGTCAATGGCGCAAGAACCTTCATAGTGCAGGTCCGCCTGCGTGACTTTTACGCGGTGGAGCTTGCCCTGCAGCATATTACGCATCATAACTTCTACCCTTCAACCTTAATGTAGCAGAGCGGACACGGCGCCCGCCCTGAGAAAAGCCCGGGCAGTATTGCCCGATTTTTACCCGCTGTCTACTGAGCGAGCGTGACGATCCGGTTGTCGATCAGGCGGGCCTGCCCCAGCCAGGCGGCCATCAGGATCACCGCGCGCTGGCTGGCATCGGTCAGCTCAAGCAGGGTGTCGGCATCGCGGATCTGAATGTCGTCGGCGCGGAAGCCTTTCTCATTCAGCTCTTGTTCAGCGATAGCGATGATCTCATCGAGCTGCCGATCGCCGGCGGCCAGCTTTTCCGCCACCGCGCTCAGCACTTTATACAGACCAGGCGCGATTTTGCGCTGGTCGGCGGTCAGGTAGCCGTTACGCGAACTCAGCGCCAGGCCATCTTTCGCGCGGACGATCGGCACGCCGATGATCTCAATGTCGTAGCCCATGTCGGCGACCATCTTGCGGATCAGCGCCAACTGCTGGAAGTCTTTCTCGCCGAAGCAGGCGACGTCTGGTTGAACAAGGTTGAACAGCTTACTGACGATGGTCGACACGCCGCGGAAATGGCCCGGGCGGCTGGCGCCTTCGAGCATGGTGGATAATCCCGGAACGTCGACGTAGGTCTGGCCTTCAGTACCCTGGGGGTACACTTCCGCCGGCGTCGGCGCGAAGACAAAGTCGACATGACGTTTGTTCAGCTTTTCGCAATCATCCTGTAAGGTGCGCGGGTAGCGCGCCAGGTCGTCGACGCGGTCAAACTGCATCGGATTGACGAAAATACTGACCACCACCACGTCCGCACTGGCTTTGGCTTCATCAACCAGCTTCATATGACCATCATGCAGGTTGCCCATCGTCGGGACCAACGCGATACGCTTACCTTCCTGACGCAGACGGCGGATATGCTGCCGCAGCAGCAGTACGGATTCAATAATCAGCACAACAAGACTCCTTAATGGAAACTGTGTTCTTCGCCCGGATAGACTCCGGATTCGACTTCGGCAATATACTGCCGCACCGCGGCGCGGATGTCGCCCGCTTCGGCAAGGAAATTCTTGGCAAATTTAGGAATGTGGCCGCCGGTAATGCCGAAAGCGTCATGCATCACGAGGATTTGCCCGTCGGTGACATTGCCCGCGCCGATGCCGATCACTGGAATGGTCAGAGCGTCGGTGATGCGCTTCGCCAGTTCAACCGGCACGCACTCCAGGACCAACAGCTGCGCACCCGCCGCCTCCAGCGCTAACGCGTCTTCAAACAGGGTCTGCGCCGCATCGCCGCGACCCTGCACTTTATACCCACCGAATACGTTCACCGACTGCGGCGTCAGGCCAAGATGGCCGCAAACCGGCACCGCGCGCTCCGCCAGCATCCTCACGGTGTCGGCCAGCCAGGCGCCGCCCTCGAGTTTGACCATATTGGCGCCAGCGCGCATCACGATGGCGGCATTTGCAAAGGTCTGCTCGGGGGTGGCATAGGCCATGAACGGCAGGTCGGCAAGCAGCAGGCTGTTTGGCGCGCCGCGGCGGACGGCGCGGGTGTGATAGGCGATATCTTCCACGGTAACCGGCAGGGTGGAGTCGTGACCCTGCACCGTCATTCCCAGCGAGTCGCCTACCAGCAGCACATTAATGCCTTCATCGGCGAACAGCTTCGCGAAGCTGTGATCGTAGGCGGTAATGGTGGCAAAGCGCTTCTTTTCCTGTTTGCATTTCTGCAGCAGGGCAATGGTGGTCGGTTTCATAACATTTCCTGATGATGAAAGTCATATTAACCGGCATTCTAACAGCAGCATTCAGAGGGGCAATGATTTTGGGCAACCGATTACGACGATCGCCGCAAATGCTAAAAAAGGAAGAGGGGATTACCAGCTGGCGGGCTTTTCCGCGCCGAGATTATCCAGCACGGCGCGCAGCGCCGGGCCGTCAGGAAAGTGAAGGTCCGGGGCGATCTCGAACAGCGGCCAGAGCATAAAGCCGCGGTTTTTCATATCGTAGTGCGGAACGGTCAGGCGCTCGCTGTTAATGACAGCATCGCCAAACAGCATGATATCGAGGTCCAGCGTGCGCGGCCCCCAGCGTTCGGCTTTGCGCACTCGCCCCTGCTGCAGTTCGATGCGCTGAGTATGATCGAGCAGCGTCTCGGGGGGCAGGGCGGTTTCCAGCGCAACGGCGGCGTTGAGATAGTCCGGCTGATCCTGCGGACCCAGCGGCGGCGTGCGGTAGAACGAAGAGACGGCGACCACGCGGCTGTGCGGAATTTCGCCCAGGGCGCGGATAGCCGCCTGTACCTGCTCCAGTGGAGAAGCAAGGTTGCTGCCAAGAGCGATATAGACCAGAGTCATGCGCTACCCTGGCGCGGCGCGCGCTTGCGCGGACGACGGTGACGACGGCGCGGCGCCGGATCGTCCCCGAGGTCGTTGAGCATATCTTTTTGCGCCGGCGGCGCGGCGACCTGGAATTCGCCCCACCATTTGGTCAGGCGCTGCAGTTCGTGGTTGTTCTCGGCGCCGGCGCGTAGCTCCAGCAGGTCATAGGCGGCGCGGAATTTCGGATGCTCCATCAGCTTCCAGGCGCGTTTGCCCTGACGACGGGACATGCGCAGCTGCAGCTGCCAGATATCACGAATAAGGGTGGTGATGCGCTTAGGGATCGCCAGCGTACGGCAGGCTTCGTCCAGCACATCGTTCATCGCCAGGGCGAAGGCGTCGTAGTACGCCAGGCCGCTCTCCTGAGCGATTTTTTGCGCCGTCTCCAGCAGCGGATACCAAAACATCACCGCGAAGAGGAAGGCCGGATTGACGCGCATATCGTTATGAATGCGGGTATCGGTATTCTTCAGCACCTGGCTGATGATCCGCTCCATCGGGCTGTCGCCGCGCTCGGTAAAGTAGCGGGTGATGGTCGGGAACAGCGGCTGGAACAGGCTGTATTCCCGCAGCAGCATGTAGGTCTGGTAGCCATACCCGGCCTGCAGCAGCTTGAGCACTTCTTCGAACAGACGCGCCGGCGGCACATCGTGGAGCAGGGCGGCCAGGCGCGGCAGCGGTTCAGCCGTTTCCGGGCTGATGGTCATATTGAGCTTGGCAGCAAAGCGCACCGCGCGCAGCATGCGCACTGGATCCTCGCGATAGCGGGTTTCCGGATTGCCGATCAGGCGGATCACGCCGTCCTGCAGATCCTTCATGCCGCCGACGTAGTCGCGAACGGTAAAGTCCGCCACGCTGTAATAGAGGCTGTTGATAGTGAAGTCGCGACGCTGGGCATCCTCCTCGATCGAGCCGAAGATGTTATCGCGCAGCAGCATGCCGTTCTGGCCCCGCTGGGAGGTGACGCGATCGGTGGTATGCCCTTCGTGATGGCCACGGAAGGTGGCGACCTCAATGATTTCCGGCCCGAACATCACATGCGCCAGGCGGAAACGTCGCCCAACCAGACGGCAGTTGCGGAACAGCTTGCGTACCTGATCCGGCGTGGCGTTGGTGGTAACGTCAAAATCTTTTGGCTTTTTGCCAAGCAGCAGGTCGCGGACGCCGCCGCCGACCAGCCAGGATTCGTAGCCCGCCTTGTTGAGGCGGTACATGACCTTGAGGGCGTTTTCACTGATATCTTTGCGGGAAATAGCATGCTGCTCACGCGGGATCACCGTCATAGGCGTTGGTTCGACGGCGGCTTCTGCCTCGCGCTCCTCACGGCTTAGCACCTTACGGCAAAAATTAGCGACTCGGGTAAAAATGGTGCACCTCGTAGTGTCAGACGGACTTCAGATCAACTGTACAGTGTAAAAATAGCGGCTAATCATAGCTCAGCGGGAGCCATTTGAGAATGCTCGATTTTCGCCGGCTGCCAGTTGGCGACGGCCTGGGCGAGTAAATCATCGATGCTCAGGGCCTGCCACTCCTCGGGGATCGCCTGATTCAGAAAGCGGAGCGCCCGGACGATTTCGGGGCGCGGATCGCCTTCCGGCAGCGCCGGCGCGTGGTTTTGTTTAGAGAGTTTATTGCCGTCGCCATTGAGAGCCAGCGGCAGATGGAGGTAATCCGGCGCCTGCCAGCCAAAATGCTGATACAGCGAAATCTGCCGCACCGTCGGCTCAATCAGGTCTGCGCCGCGGACAATCTCGGTGATCCCCTGAAAGTGGTCGTCGACCACCACCGCCAGGTTGTAGGCGAACAGCCCGTCGCGACGGTGGATAATAAAATCCTCACGCGCCAGCGGCTCATTGGCGATGAGCGTGCCGCGCAGACGGTCGCTAAACTGCAGCACCGGACGGGTTTGGCGCAGGCGCAGCGCGGCGTTTTCCGCCCCCAGCCCGAGGTCGCGGCAGTGGCCGTCGTAGATCCCGCCCACGGCGTGGATCCGCGCGCGGGTGCAAGTGCAGTAATAGCTCAGCCCTTGCTCGCCCAGCCACGTCAGCGCCTCGCGGTAGGCTTCGTGCCGTTGCGACTGCCACAGCACGTCGCCATCCCAGTGCAGACCGTAGTGGTCAAGCTGGCGCAGGATGGTATCGGCGGCACCGGGGACTTCGCGCGGCGGGTCGATATCTTCAATACGAACACGCCAGATACCCTGGTTCGCGCGGGCTTGCAGGTAGCTGCCGAGCGCGGCGATCAGAGAGCCAAAATGAAGCTCGCCGGAAGAAGAGGGGGCGAAGCGGCCAATATACTGTGTGTCTGTCATCTCTTTGAACAAAAAATAAGGCGGGAGCATTTCCCGCCTGTGGTAAACGTGATGGAACGGCTGTAATTAGCCAGCCATCTGTTTTTCGCGAATTTCCGCCAGGGTTTTGCAGTCAATGCACAGATCCGCTGTCGGACGCGCTTCCAGACGGCGAATGCCGATCTCCACGCCGCAGGATTCGCAGTAGCCGAAGTCTTCGTCTTCAACTTTTTTCAGCGTTTTCTCGATCTTTTTGATCAGTTTACGTTCGCGGTCGCGGTTACGCAGTTCCAGGCTGAACTCTTCTTCCTGGGCGGCACGGTCTACCGGGTCCGGGAAGTTAGCTGCTTCATCCTGCATGTGCGATACGGTGCGATCCACTTCATCCCTGAGTTGATTACGCCATGCTTCAAGAATACGCTTGAAGTGCGCCAGCTGGGCTTCGTTCATATACTCTTCGCCCGGTTTCTCTTGGTACGGCTCCACCCCAGCGATGGCGAGAATACTCAGGGACGATGTTTTACGGTTTTGCCCTTCTTGCATGTTGCTTCTCCTTAACACGCACTATCGATCCCCATGTGGGGGAAAATCAGGCCGCTATAAATAGCAGATGCTTTTCCGGATAGCAATTATCTAAACGTTACACTTGACAACCCTGTGAAGAAAAGCGTATTCGCGCTTGCGACCCGAACACTATTTAGCCACTTATTTACCGGGGTTTAACACCACGGCGATCGGCTTATTCAGAGTCATCCTCGTCGTAGAAAGTTCCGCTTTCCAGGCGAGAATTTCCACCCCCTTGTCCTGGGCTTCTGTTAACAGCTGTGCGTATCTGGCATCAATATGATGCGCGGGAGAAAAACGGTCAATTGCCGAATGCAGGACGGCAAATAAAATCACCGCGCGGTCGCCATTTGCCGCGACGGCCATCAGTTCCCGCAGATGCTTCTGACCGCGCGTGGTCACCGCATCGGGAAAATAACCGTATTCTTTCTCCGCCAACGTAACCGATTTCACTTCAATATAGCAGTTTTGTCGGTCATCTGCCTGTAACATAATATCGATACGGCTATTCTCTTCGCCATATTTCACTTCGCTTTTCAGCTGGTTATAGCCTGAAAGTTCAGGAATTATTCCGGCGGAAATCGCCTCTTTCGCCAAAGAATTCGCGCGCAGCGTATTGACGCAAATAACTGCGCCCTGCTGGGTTTCAGTTAATTCCCAGGTGTGGGCATATTTGCGCTTCGCATTGTCCGAGGTGGAATACCAGACGGTGTCGCCCGGGGCGGCGCAGCCGGTCATCGCCCCGGTATTCGGGCAGTGGAGCGTCAGCTCGCGGCCATCGGGGGTGACCACGTCAGCAAGAAATCGTTTGTAACGTTTAAGCAAAATGGCGGGCTGCAACGGCGGATCAAACTGCATCAACTTTCCTTATCAAACGGATAACGTTCCAGCGCCGTGTAGCGCGTGCGCCCCCGGCTAAAGCTGGACTCATAGAGCACGAACTCGTTCACCGGAAACGTCCAGCGAAAGCCGGGGGCCGGGATCGGCACCGCCCGGCGAGCATCGCGCCATAGGGTAATATGCGGGTGAAACGGCTGCGGGCTCTGATAGCAGCCGCTGCGCGCCGCCTGAGCGCGCAACATGCTGGCGAGCTGCAGCAGGCCGCGCGGCGGGTTCCGAGCCATACCACTCGCGAACGTAGCCACTGTCCGGCATCGTCCAGCGTCAGGGTAAAGCCCGGCTGGCGCAGCCGGCCAGCGAGAGCGGCCAGCGCCCGCTGTTTTTCCGCGCTCACCTCGCCGAGAAACGCCAGCGTCAGATGAAGATTATCCGCCGCGACGGGCCTGCCGGCATCTTCGGGGAAGTGCGTTGCCCGCCACTGGACAATTTGCTTCTGGACGGCAGACGGCAGTTCAAGCGCAAAAAACAGCCTTTTCGGCTCAGACATGATAGAGACTCGGTAATGAATTAGGGGGATGCTACAATGCGAACCCCTGAATGTTAACCCCCGGAGCCTTTTGTGTCCTCATTGCCGGTTGCCGCTGTCCTTCCAGAACTGTTATCCGCCCTGCAGCATGCGCCGCAGGTTTTGCTCAACGCGCCGACCGGCGCCGGGAAGTCGACCTGGCTGCCGCTGCAGATCCTCGCCGAGGGCAACATCGCGGGACGCATTATCCTGCTCGAGCCGAGGCGCCTGGCGGCGCGTAATGTCGCGCAGCGGCTGGCTGAACTGCTTGGCGAAAAGCCGGGGGAGACCGTGGGTTTCCGCATGCGCGCCGAAACCTGCGTCGGACCGCAGACCCGCCTGGAGGTGGTTACGGAGGGGATCCTGACGCGCATGATCCAGCGCGATCCGGAGCTGACGGGCGTGGGACTGGTGATCCTCGATGAGTTTCACGAGCGCAGCCTGCAGGCGGATCTGGCCCTGGCCCTGCTGCTCGACGTCCAGCAGGGGTTACGTGACGATCTCAAGCTGCTGATTATGTCGGCGACCCTCGATAACGATCGCCTGCAGCGTCTGCTGCCGGAGGCGCCGGTGGTGGTCTCGGAGGGGCGCGCTTATCCGGTGGAGCGTCGCTTCAGCCCGCTCTCCGCGCACCAGCGTTTTGATGAGGCGGTGGCGGTAGCGGCGGCGGAGCTCCTGCGGCATGAACAGGGATCGATGCTGCTGTTTCTGCCCGGCGTCGGCGAGATCCAGCGCGTTCAGGAACAGCTGACGGAGCGCGTGGCGGAGGATGTCATTCTCTGCCCGCTGTATGGCGCGTTGCCCTTAAGCGAACAGCGCAAAGCGATCCTCCCGGCGCCGGCCGGGAAGCGCAAAGTGGTGCTGGCCACCAATATTGCCGAGACCAGTTTGACCATCGAGGGGATCCGCCTGGTGGTCGACAGCGCCCAGGAGCGGGTCGCCCGCTTTGACCCGCGCACCGGCCTGACCCGGCTGGTGACGCAGCGCATCAGCCAGGCATCGATGACGCAGCGTGCCGGACGCGCCGGTCGTCTCTCCCCGGGGATCTGCCTGCATTTGCTCGGCAAAGAACAGGCGGAACGGGCGGCGGCGCAGAGCGAGCCGGAGATCGCGCTCCAAATCATGAAAGAGGAGATCAACTGATGGAAATTCAGAACAGAAAGATCCCGGAAGGGGAATTCATGGCAATGCGGCAGGAGGTTCTGCAGCAGTGGCCGACGGGCCGGGACGTCGATCTGACGGAGGCCGCGGCGT
>OHRJ01000245.1_pt1 | contig 20225 bp, 17 predicted proteins | sample 1578401 | NCBI WGS metagenome assembly OHRJ01 (sample SAMEA3879520, study PRJEB24766) | human gut metagenome | biome: human-associated habitat; feature: feces | place: USA | collected 1985/1987 | reverse complement strand
GACAGAGGCGAACGGATACCGGTCAGTGAAATCTTTGCATTGAGCCGTAAAGGCGACCCTCTTTGTGTGAAACTCGTGGAAAACGCTTCCGAGGCTTTGGCAAACCTGATAATGAACCTGGTGAGGGTGACGGATCCGGAAACCATTGTTCTGGGCGGTGGGGTAGTGGCGGACGGATATATACACGCCAAAATACTGGAATTGCTGAACCCTACTACCATGCGTTTTGTAACCAATGGTGTTGTCATCACAAAGCTGAATCCGGAGTTCATAGGTTTGTTGGGTGCAGGAGCAGTAGCCATGAATATGTAAAGTCTGAATCATTAATACCTTATTAATAAGATGAAAGTAACTATCACAAAGAATGAAAGTGAATTCGACTGTACAGCCGCTTGGCGCATAATCGGAGAGATACTGCGCAAGCCGGAAGCCGTTATCGGTCTTTCTACAGGACGCACGACCGGAAATCTGCACCGGATTGTCGGAGAAGTATATTCCCGTTATCCTTTTAATACTTCTGCCGTCACCTTTTTCGGGCTGGACGAAGTGACCAATGTACCGCGCGAATATGCCGGAGCATGCTATACGATGCTGAAGACGGAAATTATAGATACCTTAGGCATTAGGGATGAAAACTTCCTGATGCTGCCTACTTTCTCGGATGATTTCAGAAGGGATTGCATTGCTTTTCAAGAAGAGATTGCCAGGCGTGGCGGCATCGACCTGCTGATTCTGGGATTGGGAGAAAATGGTCATTTGGGCTTTAATCAACCTCAGTCTCCTTTTGACGGTGAGGCATGGGTTACTAAGATGAATCCGGAACTGGAGGAACGTATCCGCCAGGAAACCGGTACTCCACCGGAGAAAGAACTGGGTGGAGCAACTTTGGGCATAAAGAATATCATGCAGGCACGCCGGATTGTGCTGGTGGCGAAGGGCAGTAATAAGGCCGGTATTGTGAAACAAATGCTGGATGGCCCTGTCACTCCCGACGTTCCGGCTTCCGTGCTCCAACTGCATCCGGATTGCGAGTTCCTGCTGGATACTGCTTCCGCTTCCGAACTATCCGAAAACTAATCATTATACTATAATACTACATGATGACACAACAGGAAAAACAAATCAATTACATGGGACCATTCCTTACAATGGTCTTTCTATTCCTTATTGTCGGCTTTCTGACAACTGCCAATACTCAGTTTCAGGGACCTTTGAAGGAAACTTTCCTCATGAAAGTGGGTAATCTGAAGAATACCTTCGCCACTTTGATTACTTTTTCATGGTTTCTTGCCTATCCCGTTTGTGGCGGGGTGGGTTCATCCTGGATTAATAAGTACGGCTATAAAGGCACGTTAATCCGTGGGCTTTGGGTGATGATTGCCGGTTTGGGACTCTTTTTCGCTTCTTCTTATTTCACCGTAAGATTTCCTGATGCTGCTGCCGTGATGGGAGAGAGCATTATTCCCGTCGGCTTCTTTATTTTCTTATTGGGGTCGTTCGTAGTGGGAGCTTCGGCCACAATCTTGCAGGTTGTCATCAATCCCTATCTCACGGCTTGCCGGGTGAAAGGAACACAGGCTATCCAGCGTCTCGCTATCGGTGGCACGGCCAACTCTGTCGGCACTACGATTGCCCCTTATTTTGTGACGGGAGTTGTTTTCGGTGGGCTGGCTATGGAGGACATTCAAATCAGCCAGTTGATGATGCCTTTCCTGGCATTGATGCTGACTATTGCGGTGGTCGTATTCTTGCTGATGAGGCTGTCTTTGCCTGACATACAGGGTACTCGGGTGGAAAAAGGAGAGAAACTGGAGAAAAGCGTCTGGTCATTCCGGCATCTGACTCTGGGCGTCTGTGCCATATTCTGCTATGTGGGTGTGGAGGTTTGCATTGGTGCGAATATCAATTTGTATGCCATTGAACGGAATTGCCCTTCGCCTGCCTTGATGGCTACACTCTATTGGGGTGGTATGCTGGTGGGGCGTCTGGTAGGCAGTTCACTGAGCAAGGTCTCTCCCCGTGTGCAGTTGGTGGTGACTACTGTATCGGCGGGTGTGCTGGCTCTGTTAGCTATTATTTTCAATAATCCCTGGCTGCTGACGGCGGTAGGTCTATTCCACTCCATTATGTGGGGAGCTATCTTCACGTTGTCTGTGGCTCATTTGGGTAAATATACTTCGGTAGCTTCGGGAGTATTTATGATAGGTGTAGTGGGTGGTGCTATCCTGCCTCTGCTGCAAGGCGTCTTCGCTGATTTGCTGGAAAGTTGGAGATGGTCTTGGTTTATTGTACTTTTGGGGGAATTATTCATGCTGTATTATGCATTAGTAGGTTCCCGTGTTCGTCAAACAGCTGATTAACTATAATATTATGAAAAGAATGAGATTTATGATTTTGTCTGTACTGGCAGTATTGCTGTCGTGCAGTAGTAGTAAGGCAGGAGAGTTGCGTATGGCTTCTTCGGATGCGAAGGTGATTGTGGCTTATGTGACTTCCTGGAGTAGTGTCATGCCCGATCCGCAATACATGACGCACATCAACTATGCGTTCGGTCATGTGAGCGAAACATTTGATGGAGTGGAAATTGCCAATGAGAGCCGTCTTCGGGAAGTTGTCGCCTTGAAAGCACAGAAACCGGGACTGAAAGTAATGCTTTCCATCGGCGGATGGGGAAGCGGGCGTTTCAGTGAAATGGCTGCCAATGATGAGTTCCGCCTGGCGTTTGCGAAAGATTGCAAGCGGGTGGTGAAAGAGTACGGTCTGGATGGCATTGATATCGACTGGGAATATCCTACCAGTAAGGCTGCCAACATTTCCGCTTCACCGGACGATACGAAAAACTTCACGTTGCTGATGCGGGATATACGGAAAGAGATAGGGAAGAAAAAGCTGTTGACTCTTGCCACTGTGGCTTCTGCCGAGTATATAGACTTCAAAGCCATTCTTCCTTATATAGATTTTGTCAATATCATGTCTTATGACATGGGGAATGCTCCTAAACATCATGCCGCCCTTTACCGTTCGGCGAATAGCGGTTGGATGACTGCCGATGTCGCGGTTGAAGCGCATCTCAAAGCAGGTGTTCCGGCTTCTAAGTTAACTATGGGAGTACCTTTCTATGGACGTGGCGGCGACCACTATCCTAATTTCCAGGATTACCGTAAGGTAGGTGGCACGACTGAATTTGAGAAACGTTGGGATGATACAGCCAAAGTGCCGTATCTGGCAAACAAGGATGGTGTGCTTGTTTTCGGTTATGAGAATCCCCGTTCATTGGCTATCAAGTGCCAGTATATCTTGGATAAGGGATTGCTTGGCGGTATGTATTGGGACTATGCGGGTGATAATCCCCAGGGCGATTTGCGTCGTACGATGTATGAGAGTCTGCTTGTCAATAAGAAGGGTCAGGCAGCTCCTTATCAGGTGTTGGTTCTGACTGAGCGCGGCGGACAGCATGGCGGGTTTACGGATGCCGGTATGCAATGGTTGGCCCGGGAGAGTGGAGCCATGAACTTTGAAATTACGGAAATAAATAATGCGAAACCGATTACAGAGGAATATCTCAATCGTTTCCATTTGATTATCCAGCTGGACTACCCGCCTTATACGTGGAGTGAAACGGCACAGGCTGCCTTTACCAAGTATATTGATGAGGGACGTGGCGGCTGGATCGGTTTCCATCATGCCACGTTGTTGGGAGAATTCGATGGTTATCCGATGTGGCAATGGTTCTCCGATTTTATGGGCGGTGTGCGCTTCAAGAATTATATTGCCCCGTTGGCTGATGGAGTGGTTATCACGGAAGATCCGGAACATCCGGTCATGAAGGATGTGCAGGGAACGTTCATTATCCCTGATGATGAGTGGTATACCTATGACAGAAGTCCGCGTCGCAATGTGCATGTATTGGCGCATGTGGACGAATATAGCTATACTCCTGCTTCTGACGTCAAGATGGGAGACCACCCTGTGGTATGGGTGAATGAGAACAAGAAAGCGCGCAATGTCTATTTCCAGATCGGGCACAGTAAGAAATTGTACGAAACGGAAGACTTTACGAAGATGTTCAGAAATGCAATCCGGTGGACATTGAAAAAATGATGAATGTATCTTTTTAAAAGCAATAATGGGGAAACTTTATTTCGGAAAGTTTCCCCATTATTTGTGGGATAAAATTAGCATTCTGTATTGCCGGGCTATAAAAGACCAGGTATAGCGTTTTGTTGCAATCTCCTGCATTTTGCATCCGTCCTTTGGTCTGCTATGCAGTAATTTCACCAATTCTTCACTTGTCTTGAAGTAATGAGCCTTGTTTTCCGTTGTCTCACGATTGTAAATCACGTCAAAAGCCAGAATCGGTTTACCGAAAAACATGGCTTCTACCAGTGAAGGGTTTGTCCCGCCTGCGCTATGCCCGTGGATATAGCATCTGCATTGATTACGTAGAGCATAGAGTACATCGAGGTCATACACAGAGTCCAGCATCTGTATATTCTGCCGATCCTGATATTCCTTTTTTAGTCGTCGGCTGTATTCACTCCGTTCCCAGTTTCCCACAAACACCAGGTTTTCTCCCGCAGTAGCAAAAGCTTTCAGAATCAGATGGCAGTTGTTTTCCGGTTCAATACGGCATACGCTGACGGCATAGCATCCGGAATCAATTCCATATCGCTTCAGAATTTCATTCTGCCTTTCTTCGGTGACGTCTCTTTGCGCATGGTCTCCTCCGTAGGCCACCAGCTCAGCTTTTTTCTGATATGTATTCCACACGTAGTCCTGTATGCCTTTATTATCTGCTATTATCACGTCCGCATGGTGTACGGCCATTGCTTCACTTGTCCGCAGAAACCATTTGGCAAATTTGCCCCATTTGGCCCTCCGGTGCTCCAGTCCGTCAATATTCACTATCAGATGCTTGCGATACAATAATCTGAAAATTGGCAGGAAAATACAGCCCGACACACCTAATATGACTACGGCATCATAACCTCGCAGACATTTAAGCATCGACAGGATGTCATAAGGAGTGCTTTGTATCCCATTGGCATGGAATAGCGGGACATATTTCAGCCGTGCTCCTTTGTAGGATTTCATACGTGTGGCATAATCTTTGTCGCTACAAAAAACGGTATAACAGATTTCGGAACAACAATTATCACCGATAATGTTTTCCACCAAAGTCTCAAAGCCACCATATTTTGCAGGCACACCTTGGATGCCTACAATAGCTACTTGTGTCATAAATATAAAAAGATTGTCTATTAGAAGTTTCTTTCTTTAGTATGAAAAGAATTTTTTATGATTATCTTTGTTCTATTCTTTGTCCAGTATCGTTTCAATACGGTTTACCATCTCTACTTCACTGAACCTTTTGGAATATGAAAATGCATTTTTTGCTAATTCCATATAAAGTGTTTCATCAGATAAAATTGTTTTTATACATTCTGCTATTAGATTAAGATTCTGTACATCTATCTTATACCCATTCTCTCCGTCCGCCACCATTTCCGCTATTCCTCCTTCCGTGGGTACTATTACCGGCATCCCGGCGCTCATAGCCTCCAATGCCGTCAATCCGAATGTCTCTACGAACTGTTTCTTATTGGAGAGATTCAAAACGAGTGAAGCCTGATTGTAGAATGGTACGACGTCATTCTGTCGAGGATATATGGTCAGGTTTTTACATACGTTGATTTTGTGCTCTTCTATAAAGATATCGATATTTTCTTTTGTATCATTTATTACTAATACAAAAATGAACTGCGGTAGTCTTTGGGCTAATTCGATAAATTCCAACGGACTCTTATATAATTTCAATGAGCCGAGCATTAAAATCTGTTTTCGCTCAAAGGCTGTTTGAAGATTGGGAGTCAGTCTATTCACGAAATTCTTAGGCAGAGCATTGGGTACAACCATTACACCTTTTTCCCGTTGCAGGAACGATGCCTGATATTCTGATACACAGATGATTTCATGTGCTAACTTCTGCATGGCAGTAGCCAGTCCCTTGTAAAATGTCCCCTTTACAAATGCATTCTCGTGGTAATGATAAACTACGTGTTTACCCATGATACGCCCGGCTAATGCCGATCCGATAGGGAGTAAAGTGTTGATGTAGAATACCACATCTTTATGGAATAGCCAGCGGAACGCTAATAAGAATGTGTAAATCTGCACAGTACTATAGCGTAACATTGTTATTACCGGATTATTAGAAAACCGGTAAGGGTAAGAGTGTTTACGCAAGTTCTTGTAATGTAGTAATTCGTCCAGCGAACCACCTTTGGAAGATACTAAATCCACTTGGCAACCTTTTTTAAGTAATCCTTCCAACACCATTTTCAGTACTTTGGGACTGCCACTGTAGTCGTTAAAGAGATGGAAACAGATGATACGGTTCATTCCTGTAAATATTTAAGTAAGGCTATCCAGATTCGGAAAGACTCAGCCATTTCTCTGCTTATATTTCCTTTTTCACGAATAGTGAAACGGGATATTATCTCCAATAAATAGAGTGAATACATCTCCCGGTCTATCCATTTCCCGTTTTCCGAATTTATATATTCGATAATTTGTGAAACGTTCCAATGCTTCTCAAAATATGCAGTTTGAGTAAAGAAGTGATATTTATCTAACTTGGGAGGATAGGTAAGCTGTGCATATTCCCAATCGAATACAAACAGTTGTCGGTTCTCCATAAACATATTCCATGGAGTGAAATCTGCGTGATAGACAGAAAAATCCACTTTCTGTTTCTCGTGTTGCAACAATATCCGATTAATGGCAGCCGTTACCAATGTGGCATCCGCTTCTTGGGGAAGCCACTCGATATGCAGCTGTAAGTCTGTTAATGTCCGGTAGTAGTCACTTTGCTCAAATGCAATGAGTTGGTGGGTACTCTTGTAGAGTCTGTCAAGGAAATCCTCATGTAATGCTGTCCATTTATGCACAACCTGTGAATTCCGGGTTTTTACTGTACTTTGCACGAACAACTTTATTCCATCTTTCGTTTCTCCGCAGAACATACATACTGGTGTTTCCTTTAATCCTTTTCGACCCAATTCTTTAAGAATATGGGCTTCGCTTTTGAATAAAGTAGCAATATTCTTGCTGTCTGTCACCTTGCAATAGCCTAAAATGCGTTTGTCTTTGCTTATTTGCATTGTAATCTTTTGATGTACACAAGGAGTACCACAGAAAATCGAAAAATCGATCTCTGCTTCGTGGAATAACTGATAAAACAACCGTTTCAACTCATCATTTATATCATAATACACGCTTCTCGCATGAATGACTTTGGGGACGAATGGTAGGCGATGTAACCAGGGAAATAACATTTTCACCATTTTTCCATTACGGGCGCTGGGTTGGTAAAGGTTCATTGCCACTTGCATATTATGCGCAGGCATCAGCCAGGTTTTATTGTCAGCGTTAGAAAAACGATATAGATGTTTACCCGTTCCCTTTATTAGGAAACGTTCTAAAATTGAATCTACTTGCATTTTTTATTTGGAAGAATAAGATATATAAGCCTTGACAATCGCATCGCGAATCTCTTTCCCGTGATTTTCCCATGAGAATTTGCAGGAGACTTCCTGTGCTTTTCGTCCGAGTATTTCCCGTTCCCTTGAGTCTGTGAGGCGTAATATTCCATCTTTTATATTCTGAACAACTTCCTTTCTTCCGGTTCGCGGAATTAAGATGGCATATTCATTGTTAAAGTAGCGGGTATAACCGGTGGTATCCAAACAAATTAACGGTTTTCCCATAGCCATGCAGTCGAATGATACGGTAACAGCACCCTCTTTTAGGGCGGCATTAATTACAACATCTGCTCTATCCATCATTATTTTGTAGGTTTTCATAGGAACTTTTCCAGTTAATGCCACAGTTTCTTCTAACTTAAATCTTTTAATAAGTTCTTCAAGTCTTTTTTTGTCAGTTCCGTCCCCAATAATTGTCAAATGAAGATGAGTATTTTCTTTCATGACTTCTGCCATGGCTTCAATAATTAGGTCAAAACCTCGCCATGCATCCAGATGTCCTACAGTGATAAATTCAATCGTGTTATTCTTTTTTTGAGATACTCTTGATGTGTTGACAATATCTGCTGCCACATCAGTAAAAAGGATTGCTTTGTCTGCATACTTCTGTGGTACTTGCTTACGGGTTATTTCTGTTTTGCAAAGAATTAGATTAGCCTGTTTACAACGTTGTCTAAAACCTCTGTTATAAAATGTTGCTGATATTGCTATCCTCCGGATTTTCTCTATGATTTGCGATTTCTTATTGTAATGACGGGAATATTCCTTTGGAATACTCTCTAATCCCCCTACTGGTCCCCATACGAAGAATTGCGTTTGTCCATATTTACTCACTTTCCAGAGTACATTGCCGTAAGTAAGATGATGGAAAATATGAATATCATTTTCTTGCATTGTTCGTTTCACAATGTCATTGGTGCAATGCTGCCAGATATTGTAGTAAGTACGTACACCTCGCAAACCTTTTTTCCAAAACCGTGCCCATTTGGGCCAGTCGTAATAAAGGAAATGTATATGGTTGTATTCGGGATGTTTGGTAATCCAAGGTTCGATAGTATGTTGATTACTCTTGCGAGTTAATACCCATAGCTCAAAGTACTTGGACATTTCCAGCACCCAATGCCAGCCTACACCGATTTCACTGCCTAAACCCGGTTCACAAGCGTAGGCAGAAACGAATATTTTTAGTTTGTTCATTGTTGATACTCAATTACCTCATTCTTTTCAAATTCTTCTGATGTTGCTCTTCAAACATAATCCGTAGAATTTTGGCAACTGCCTCTTGCGGCGTACTTTCATTCAATACTTTATAGTATCCTTTCTTATTGGCCAAGTAATCTATTTTTTTGTTGATGGTGCTTATGCCTTCTTTGTCTAATTCATGTTTACGGGCAAGAATAGTTTCCGATGAGGCTGTCAGAAGAATATTGTAATCAAGGGATGGGATGAAAATCTGTCCGTATGTATGTAGGAATTTAGGATTCAGATTAATGCGACTTCGGCGGCTGTCACATATAATGTCTGTATAGTATCGGTCAAAAATTACGATTCGTGTAATACGTATCATAGATTTCACTTTCATGAAATAACCAATAATGTAATCTACTGAATAGTAAAGAAGACGAATCAGAGAACTTAGTACACTTGTTTTTCCACCTCGATGTGGTTTACTGAAATCCCTGTCTACATCCTTTTTTACACCGGCCGAATGTGCTACTTCCCCTAAATTGCCAAACAAGGTCGGACGGAAATGGTAATAGGTATGAGCTTTGCGAAACACATCTCCTAAATTTTCTATCAGCAAGTCTATCACTGTAGTCTTTCCTGAACCGTCAGGTCCCGTAAAACCGATACTGAAACCGGTGTTGGAGCAGAGGTAGTTTTTAATATGGTGATATTCAAATTGTAAAAAGTTGGCTATTGCTCTCCAACCAAATCTATGGAAATTCCATTTCAAAGCAGCTTTCAGCAACTCTTTCTTATTGGCTTTATCACAAGCGGCAAGATTATTTTTGCCGAATATATCAACTATCAGTTTTTCCACTTGTGGGTTGTTCTCAACTATCTGCCGTGTATTTTTGTATTTATCAGGGTAGGTGGCACCTACAACACGGTCGTACACATATTTGTCTAAAAATTCATATACTTTATTGGCATGATAAATCTGTCCGTTGAATAGCCGATGTTTTAATATCTCTTTATTTTCTATCAATACAATGCCGAATATGGAGGTGTGATAAAAGAAATCAAGTTGCACCAAATCCGCACTGTCGTTTTCATGCACCGTACCACATACCCATGTCACTAAGCGGTCACTATTCAAGTAGGTCACAATATGCCATCCGCATTGTTCTATCAATGATATTAATTGTGGACGGATCTTCTGCAATTCACTTTTCTCAATGGCTATGTCTATGTCACGGCTATTATTATGATGCGGTAATCCTTCAAAATTGCGCAATACGGCATATTCAGTCTCAATATTCAGAAAGTCGAATATGGTTTTCAAGAAATCAGATGTTCCCATTATTTCATTCTTAACAAATTATGCTTTAGTTTATCTATGATGTAACTAGGATTGTTAAATATAGATATTGATAAATATTGTATAAATCGAATAAGCATACCCTTTTTTAGGCAATAATAAGCATTCCGTAAGCAGTCTGCCGATTTTGCATCTTTTTCCAGTTTTTTTAGCTCTTCCTTACTCATCCGGTCACGAAATTCAATAAAGGAAAGCTCTTTTTCTCCTCTTCTTCTCCGTTTCAAATTGGCTTTGATATGGCGCATACGGAGTATCATTCCTAGTGAATTGGCCGAAAGTGCTTGTTCGTGTTTCCTGTATTTGCACAATACTTCCGGAATCACTACAATTGCTTTTCCCTTTTTATATAGGTCACTCATGCGTGTCCACAAATCCAAGTCTTCACATAAATCTTGATAGCGAGGTTTGTCATTTGGAAACCCAGTGATATAATGTCCACCTACTTGTAAGGCAAGTAAACGGTCATATATGGCTGTGGGTTGCATGAAGATTAGTTTTTCTTTTGCTGCTTTTTCATAAAATCCTTCTTTGGTGGTTTCTCCTAAAAAGATTCCTCCATTCATCTTGGCACCATTGCTGTCCATATATTCTAGATGACATCCCACCGCCATCAGATCATCGTCTGAACTGATTTTATTGTATAATTTCTCTATTAAAGTAGGATACGGGCAATCATCTGCATCCACGAATAAGAGATATTTTGTCGTCACATATTCCTCCACAAATCTGCGTCCGGCACACAAACCTCCATTTTTTGGCAAGTTGACCAATTCATACTGGCGCAAATTTCTTTTAAAGAAATCTTCAACTATCTGAACGCTGTTATCTGTCGAGCAATCATTCACTATTAACAAATGGAATTCCTGCACAGTCTGTGTCATGATGCACTGTAAGGTTTCCTCAATATACTTCTCTGCATTGTACATGCAGATGGCAAGTGTTAAGTCATTAGTCATTTCTGTTTACCTATTAAGAATGCACACCTTTTATTCATCTTTCATCTCATTTTCTGTAATCAAAATGCCTTGCTCTTTCTGTTTCTGAAGCCAACCTATAGTTGTCATTACCATTAGGCAGCCCCATGAATAATAGATATTGTTAATAGAGAATCCCATAAAAAACAAAAAAAATAAGGTTTCTATACTGAAAAAACGGTGAATCATACAGGAATAAACCAGCAACATTGAAATTAAAAATGCAATCAATCCGTATTGATCAATAATTGACTTGTCCGTTTTCAACCACCATGCTTTATCTTTTTTCATAGACTGTTGTCCAATCCATGTTTCCTTTTTCGTTAAATCGGTCTTGGTGAATAAATTCAATACGGGAATTATGCGAACGGCGCCACTGCCTTCTTCTTCTTGCATTTTTTTTGTATTTCCTGTCATGCTGGCTTTAGCCAATATCTCAACCCGTTTCATCTGCTGTAGTTCCATTGACTGCCCAAGAATAAAGCAACCAAGTAACAGAGGAACAACATATATTGCAGTATGACGAGTTATGAAATAGAGGCTTAAAATAGCGATTCCAACAAAAGCCGTACCGCTTCCCATAGTCAGCATAGCCCAGAAAAAAAGTGCAATTACCCGGCGATGCTTGCTATCAAATATTTCTCTCAAAGTTAATTTTCTTGAAATGGAGATTTCCTCACATCTTAAATATCCCAGCATGGCTACTGTCAAGATACGCGCTGAATGACTTGGTTCCAAGGTAAGAGAAGGGAGCTTTGTTATACTCAAGAAAAACTGGTTTTGTAGGTTGATGATAGGCATATTGCGGATACCTACCAGTAGGCAACACTGCTGCAATATCAATATTATTCCATAAGCAATGATAAGTGACTTCAGTATATTTTGAAAATAATTTAGAGTAAAAGTCCCCTTGATGATAAAATCATAGTATGTAATGAACATCATCAAGTACATGGCTAAAAAGCCAAGGGTGGAGAAGCGCATCTCTCCTTTGAATAAGGACAAAAAATAAATGACTAACCAATATCCCATTCCCAATAGTAGAGCTTTTGAGATATAGGGCTTTTTCAAAATGAATATCAGTGGACACAAAGCCATTACTGCCACCTTGACCGTACTGATTCCACTCCGTTCAATGGGGATGAATAAAATGCAGAACAATACTAATAAGAATGTGGCTATAGTACGGTCATTAAAAAGTACTCTGAGAGATAGATATGGAAAATACTTCATTTTAATAATTGTTACTAATGAAGACATTGAACGGTATTACTCATTTGACTGATTTTGAGGACAATTATTTAATGACTCCTTTATGGCTTTAAGAAATCCATAACCATACTTTTCGTCTGGTTCCAGATATCCGCCTTCCGCCCATTCGTTCCATGCAAACACAAAAATCATGTCAGTTTGATAATACTTTTTTGTGTTCTTTACTAATTGGTTGAAATATTTTCTGAATTTTTCGGGAGATGCTCCTTGATAGATACATCCACGTTCTTTGTGACGTGGTGTGTTGTCCCAATCTGTAAAAGCACATGGTATCATCTTTATACCGTTTTTTATAGGACGTAAGGAAAGAATATTATTCCAAGTTTCGTCATAATCAGCTTTAAATACCTCCTTAACATATTTCTGAGGAAGTAAACTACGGCGTATATGCAATATGCGCTTAATTTCACGGGAATACTTCATCAATTTAGGGAATACACCCATATTTCGTTTTTTATTGAAATACATATTGACGTATCCCGGATTCATTTCTACACCATAATTAAAGTGGGAACGATCCCATGACATGTCAAAACTGGAAGATGCACTTTGATAGATATAAGTCAGCCCCTCCAAACCTGCTTCATGAGCCATCTGTGTCCAAAGGTTAAGCATCTTATTGAGTTTACGTATTAAGTTAGGGATATATATTACCATAATTGGCTTGTTATTTTCTCGCATATAACGTGCATCCTTGAAGAATGGGAGCATGTAGTTGAAGTGATTAATCCAGTCTTGCTCGTCATCAAAGTTATGTGCTATCAGAACTTTAGGAGCACAATTAGATGCTTTCCATCCGTCTGTCCAGTCATGATTGGCCCATGATATGCAGTAGTTGATGTCTATTTCCGGATGTGCTAAAAGCATTTCCATAGGCTTTTCAAGTAACATATGCCCATTGAACCAATAATGGTATATACAAAAACCGTAAATGCCATACTCTTTGGCTAATTTGCATTGCCATCTCAAAGTTTCCACATCATTTAGGTCATAATAATTATGATTGAGTGGAATTCTAGGTTGATTGTGACCATCAAATAATGGTTTGGCACCTTTTACGTTCACCCATTCGGTAAATCCTTTTCCCCACCATTCGTCATTTTCCGGAATAGTATGAAATTGTGGGAGATACACTGGAATCACTTTTATATCTTTCATTTTTTAACTATTTTATCATTTTTACTACTTTAGCCGGACAACCTGCCACTACAGTATATGCCGGCACGTCTTTGGTTACTACAGCATTGGCTGCTACAATGGCTCCTTCACCAACAGTTACATTAGGTAGTATGGTAACTTTATCACCTATCCACACATTATCACCTATAATAACTGCTCCATTGCTATGAATCGGACGCGTTAAAGGGGGACTGATAATCTCTTCTTTGTAAGAACTTCCATGACTATTATCTGTTATTAAGACGAATCGTCCAGTCAGAACTCCATTGCCAATCACTATTTTTCGGGCGCAAGTGATATGTGAATATTCGCCCAGAGAAACATTGTCTCCTATCTCCAACTGCGGATGTAAACCGGCATTAGGACAGGTTTCCAGTATACAATGGCACATAATAGAACTGTGATTTCCTATACTGATATGCTGTGCGGAAAGCAGGTTTACCCCAGGAGCCAATAATGAGTCACTGCCAAATTTTTGGAAGCGACTTTTGAAACGACGGGATACTACTGCGCGTCTAAACAAATACCAGGCAAACGACCATTTTACAGGAAAGAGTAGAGATATGGTACCAAACCAATTCCCAACGAAACAAATAAACTTTATCATAAACTATTTCTGATTAAGAATCTGCTTGTAAATTTCTAGTAGTCTTTCTCGTATTATATTAGGATTGTGTCTTTCAATAGCTTGTTGCCGGGCGCTATAGCTTAATTGCAGTACCAATTTTTTATCGATATTGATGCGTTTAATCAGTGCTGCTAACGTGTAAGGGGCATTGGCAGGAAACAAAATGCCTGTTTTCCCATCTTTTATTAAGGAAGAAATGCCGCCTACATGTGTTGCCAAAACAGGCACTCCAAGTACTTGAGCCTCACACAGGCTATTCGGACTGTTGTCAATATAGCTGGGATGTACATAACATGTAGCATTACACAAAGCATTCACTAGTTCTTCTTTTGACGCGGTTCCCATAGTAGTGACGTTCACATCCACCGCTTTTATTTTATATTTATGTTCATAGAAACGGATATTCTGTACCCCATAGACCTGCCATTGAAAGTCTAAATCTGTGAAGCGTTTTAGCAATTGGGCTGTTTTCAGAATCAGGTCAACTCCTTTGTACCAAGGATTGGAAATTACACTTATAATCCTTACTTTATCTGATTTTTGCAGGTTCCATTGTTTGTCATTGTTCATAAAAGAGTCGCGGAGTGCCTCTTCACAATGAAAATAGATAGCATTTGGATTAAAGAGATTTATAAGGTTTTTATCCCATTCTGTTCGTCCCATAAAGAAATAGCAATTTTGGATAGTCTTTATTTCCTGCTCGGCTCTTTTGTGGAAAGCAGGTTCTGACCGTATTCCTATTATACGACGTTGTAAACTCAATCCTTTATGGAAAAAAAAATCAGAAGAATTCATCCCCACAGGAAATAAAGCATTATGATAAGGTGGGATACACCCCTGCATGTGAATAACAACCGGAATCTGTGTGTACTGACAAATGAGCCCAAAATCGTTCTCACTGCCAAAAATTTGAATCAAATCGGGTTTAAAATCTTCGATTATTTTAAGATAGTATTTTGCTTTTTCCTTTTCATTAGGATTATTCAACCATTTTTTTATCCATGACCTTTTGTTATATTGTATTGGATAATATACCACACTGCCTTTATCGTAACGAAAGTGGCCGTCAGGAAATTCAAAGGCAACGCCTAATTGGATATTTTCTTCCATCCGAACAATTTTCTCCAATGATGCAATCCAGCCTCCGCCATTATGTTCATTAGTATGAGGATTGAAAAGGGAGGGAGTGACGGAAAACCAAAGTATACGCATATTGCTTTCTGTTTATTTGTATTGAATTTCTATGTTTATTTTTTATTTGAGTCGGAAATGTCGTTTATAACGACTTGATCATATTTTTTGATTTTATGATAATTGAACTAATAAACAGATAAGCACGAGCTTTAAATATACTTCCTTTAAGAGCTGTTTTAAGTACATAGCCATTAGGGGTCATTACGTGATATGAACGATATTCTGATAATACTTGTTCCTTTATTTCAGGGTAAATCTGATTCAAGAGTGTATATTGGTGCAAATAAAAGAGGCTAAATAGTACATCTTTTTTAAAATAGTAGAGCTCATTTTGGTTATTTATGAATGGCTGTTGACTCATTAACTCAATAAAGCATATTTTCTCTCTTGTAGACTTTAACGTGATACGTACCGAAAGTGTGTCTGCACTATATCCTATAAAATAATGATAAAACGCTTTAGGAAGATAACCTACTCTAATGTTATTGTGTAGCATCTGACAAGTGACGTACAAATCTTCATAGATGTTCACTCCTTGTGGAAAGGATACATTGGGCATGTTGTAACAAACCCGTGAAACGAGTTTGTTACAACAACTACCGTGTAATTGTTGAAACAGAAATTTGTGCAGTAAACTTTTAGTATCTGTAGTGTTTGGATTTTGACAGCAATAGTTGTTTTTTTTAATGAATTCCTCATAATAATCGCATATAACCATATCGTAATTCCCCTCGATAGCTTTAGAATAGAGCTGGGCAATCATATCCTTATCAACCCAATCATCAGAATCTACATGAATTAAATATTCGCCTGTAGCATAATCTATTCCTTTTTGTCTAGATGCGCTTACTCCGCAGTTTTTTTGGTGAATAACTCGTATCCTATGGTCTTTTGTCGCATACTCATCGCAAATATTTGCGCTTCCATCCAGACTGCCATCATTTATTAAAAGAATTTCTAAGTTTTGGTAAGTTTGATTGATTACGCTGTTCAAACATCGGCAGAGCCAACGTTCGGCGTTGTAAACCGGGATTATTATAGTTACCAATGATTCCATTGTAATATGGTTATGATAATAAAAAGTGTTTAATGGTTATACCTTCTGCTACTTTTTAATAAAGCGTGATAGTAAATCATTCCATTCATCGGTAATATGGTTGATATTGAAGCGATTGAAAAAGGAAGTATCTGTTTGAATATTCATTTGGATTTGTTGTCTCAAATTATCATTAAACATCAGGCTTTTCAGAATATTTGCATAATAATTTATTTGAAACGGTTTTACTAAAAAACCATTTTTTCCTGTGTCAATGATGTCATGGACGGACTCGAAAGAATCAAATGCTACAGGTATTACACCATATTGCAACGCTTCTGTTAATACAAGAGGAAATCCTTCATAAGTAGATGATACACAAAGAATTTGTGCCCTTTTGTATAAAGGTGAGGGATCGGTCTGCCCCATAAAATCAATATTTCGTAATTGATATTTCATTGCTAAGTTTTTGTATAATATTGCATCCGGACCGTCACCGACAATCATCAAACGCCACCCAACATGATTTCCTATTATACTCCACACTTTAAGTATGCGATCCAATCTTTTAGGACTGTAGTCCAAACGGGAAACATATAGCACTATCTTTTCTTTTTGATACTTTTCTATGTTTCTTGTTTGTTGGTAAGATAAAGGGTTTGAAATTGAAAAAAGCTTATTACTTTGGCTTATATTAATAAGATGTAAAAAAGGTTCCTTAAATTTTTCTGAGAGTAGTACTATTCCATCATTATTCTCATAAAAATATTTATGATGCTTTTTTATGCTATGGTATCTAAAATAATAGCGTAAGATGGTTCGGAGCATATAATAAGGAGACAGTAAAAGAAATTTCCATCGTTTTTCATGCAATTTCCAATAATCCCAATTATCTCTTACTCCTTTTACTACAGACAAAGGATCGGTGTGAATAACTGAAAGGACTGGAGTCTTACCCTTAACTTGTAATATTAAGCGAAAGATGCCTATTCTTTCTGACTGATTAATAATTATATCAATCTTGTTATTTGCTAAAAAATCAGATAGATATTGCGTATTTTCTTGACTAAGAATGGATTCTTTGGGTAGAATATATTGATATGATTCTGAAGAATCTCCTTTGTGAGGTTTACATACTGATATCATATAGATGTTATAGCCACGTGTTATGAATGAACGAGCAAGTACATCTGTTACACGGTCTATTCCACCTCGCATTTTGGACACGTGTCCGTATGTTAGAAATAATATATTCATCGGATTCTTTTTTTTAGAAATCTATTTGTCGCTATTCTCAATCCTTTTGATATTGGGTAAGCAAATAGATATAAGAATATGGCGATTGATATGGTAAATAGAACAGATGTTAGAACCCAATTAAACCATCCAAACTGAATTGCAATAACACTCATCATTGCATTTGATACTTTAACGGCAAAATAATATGCAAGTAATGTAGGTAATAGGTGAGATAAAACTAGATAATAGAAGTTAGACACCGATCTTTTGAATCCTTTCTTAAAGAGAAAAAATGGCTTCCAACCATAAACAATGATAAGATTGGCACCCAACGGACCGACTAGAACACCAGGTAAACCATAAGATGCTCCAAATATTGCAGCTAATAACATGAAGAGGACAGATTCTGTGATAGGTGCCCAGACATCATAAAACAATCCATAACCAAATAAAAATTGGTCTGTAGTTCCACGAAGTAGAAATAGATACATCTGGACTGAAACAAGTATTACTACAATCTTTGATAGCAAATATTCTTCACCAAGCCATAATATAATAAATGGGGATATTAAATGATAAACGCAACAAGCCAATATGCCGGAAACGAATGCGCGAATTGCAAACAGTTCCCTATATACCTCGAAAATTTTTGTTCTATTTCCTTCTGATATCAAGTTACCTACAGCTGCACCTGTACTATCCAGAACACCGCTCATTAAACTTTGTACACGCTGAGTTACTAGTGTATAGTTAGTGTAAATAGCAACCATAGGAAGTGAAACAAAAGAATAAATGAATAGGGGTAAGGTTTGGAATTGTACAAATCCTGCTATCTTATGTACAAATAATTGTTTTATATACTTCCCTATTTCTGGATATTTTTTGAAAAGGTGTTTCCCTTGCTGTATATTACTCTCTAACCAAGGGTAAGTTTGGTTTATTATATGATTAAGTATAGCGGAATTCAGTACCCCGGTAAATAATTCTATTAATAGGAAAAGACAATAATTTTTTGTATAGTAGGCTAATACCATTTGTACTACTACTTTAGTTGTGTTAGTTAATTGAAAACATCCAGTTACAATGTAGTTTCGTTGGTCTGCAGAAAGCAGCGACATTCGATAATTGAAAAAGTAACCAAATAGAGAAGCGAATAAATAAGAGTAAAATCCCAAATACACAATATAAAGAGAGATTTCAGCATTTTGAAATATCAATGGTAAAAAGCATGAAAGTATTACACCTGATCCCAATATAAAGAATCCTATTATACGATATAGATAACCAAAAACTGATATAATTTCTTCTATTTTTATCTTATTGTCATCAAAAATAGGTTTATAGAGTACATATCCTATAGCTACACCTACACCTAATTCTGCTAAATTAAGAAATCCCAATAAGCTACCTAGTGTGCCTGTGAAACCGATAAATTCAGTACCTAAATAGTCTAACAATATTTTACGAGTAAAGAAAGCTGCTATCAATGATACGAAATAACATATTAAATTCATTCGTGCATTGAGTAAACTTTTAGTAACTCTTGATTCTTTTGCCATAAATATAGTACTTTATTGGGAGAGATATAATCTCATGTCCTTTTCTTTGGCTTGTCTTTTCATTTCCATTAGACATTTTGCTTTTTCTCTATTTTGCACTTCCAAAGTTTGAGTTTTATAAGCTCATATCTACTATTGTCAAAATGGGGATATTATCCTGTTCTTTAAGTTTATTAGATAGTTTAGATGTGTCTCATCCTGTTTTTTATCTTTTATCACTCATAAATCCCCATCCCATACCCAAACGGACTCTCAAACTCCCTCAGCAACGGATGCTTCTTATCTTTCTCACTCAGTATCGCCTTATCAACCGGTATCTTCCAGTCTATCCCTATACTTTCATCCAAGATACTGATTCCGCCGTCAGCTTGCGGAGCATAATAATTATCACACTTATATTGAAATACAGCCACCTCGCTCAGTACGGCAAAACCGTGGGCAAAACCTCTGGGAATAAAGAACTGAAGATGATTGCCTTCCGACAATTCTACCGCTACATACTCACCGTATGTAGGCGAACCTTTACGGATGTCAACCGCCACATCAAGTACACTGCCTTTTACGCAACGCACCAATTTACTTTGTGCAAAAGGTGGCTTTTGAAAATGAAGTCCACGCATCACTCCGTATGATGACATACTCTCATTATCCTGCACGAAATTTACTTTGCGCACTTTCTCTTCGAATTCCCGTTGGGAAAAAGACTCGAAGAAGTAGCCGCGTGAGTCTTTGAGAAGGTGTGGCTCAATGATGGCCAAACCCTCTACGTTTGTCTGAATAACTTTCATGTTTTACTACAATTTATATTTTCTCTTCTTCCTCTATTTTCTTTCCCTTCCCCTCGTCATCAGCATATTATTAATCTGTTGCCTCACATTATCCACCTTTGCCCCCGACGTCAGTCGGGAGGCAAAAGGGAGAAGCACCTCGATGAAAGTACCTTTCACCACCGTATTCTTGTCCACACGGGGCTCGCCGAGCATGATGCTTACCACGTTGGCCAGATCGTGGGCGGTGGTACATTCACCTAAAAGTCGGGTGTACTCATGCACTTT
>OHRJ01000240.1_pt1 | contig 20665 bp, 13 predicted proteins | sample 1578401 | NCBI WGS metagenome assembly OHRJ01 (sample SAMEA3879520, study PRJEB24766) | human gut metagenome | biome: human-associated habitat; feature: feces | place: USA | collected 1985/1987 | reverse complement strand
TAAATATATAGTTATTTTTATACATATGCTTATACACATTTGTTTGACTGATAAGCTATCTATAGATAAAGCACCAGTGAACGTTCTTATCTAAAAAATTTTTTTAGAAAAACTGTTCACTACGAATTTTATGTTTGTTATTCAAAGGGTTATGTTGGGCATGGTTGGTGAACAGTGAACACTTTACTGTTCACTCTGGCCGGTATGCAGGTAAAAAAAGACCGGCAATGCCGGTCCGGGTAGGTTATGTTGTGGTGGGTTCGTCGCACTTCGGCAGCCAGTCGGCGTTGCTTTCCTCCCTGAGGGCGAGATTGGTCTGCATGCCCTGATTTGTGCGGCGTTTATCGTAATTCAGATCGTACTCCTTGAGCATGGCTGAGAGTCCCTTGCCGAACATGGTCAGGCTGGCGCATTCCTGTAGCCGTGGGCTTCCATGTACACTAGATAAGCGTGATATAGATACAGGCGCGGCTGGCGCGGGATAATGTTGGCGTTCCCCATATACATCCCGTCGGGTTCTGGCAGCGCCTCCAGATAGCCACAAAAATCAAAGGTTGAGTCAGCGTCTCGTTTACTACTGAGCGCCTCGTCGAAGTTCTGCTGCGACTGAAGCAGTGAACGGGCACTCAGGAGAAAATCCGTCAGCGCGAGGCTGACCTGAAAGCGCGGGGGCTGCTGCCATGATGCACTGTCCGTTCTGCAAAAAGTCGGCGCATGCCCGCACCTCCCGCTATCTGTCGGAGAGCGTCAAACAGCGCTATCACCAGTGCACCAATATTGAGTGCTCGGCGACGTTCCGCTCCACTGAAGCCATCGACGAGGTTATCCGGCCCCCGGCGGAGAAAACGCCGCCTGTCCCGGAGCCGATCACTCCCCCCCGGCACCCCGTAAAGTGCAGGGCTGCTACAGCTCGTCATACCGTCATTAATCAGGGGAGAACTGACCATGACCACCCTTACGCTACAGCAGGCTTTTGAAGCCTGTCAGAAGAACGAAACCGCCTGGCTGAACCGTAAAGCCGAACTGGCGGCCGCAGAGCAGGAATATCAGGAACAGGTGCTGGCCGGGGATGAGCGTATACCGGGCAGAATGCAGACACTGCGCGACATAATCGATGTCAAAAAATGGGAGAAAAATCAGGCTGCCGGGCGCTATATCCGCTCCCATGAATCGGTACAGCGCATCAGTATCCGCAACCGGCTGAATGACTTTATGCAGGCGCACGGGACAGAGCTGGCCGCCACGCTTGCCCCGGAGCTGATGGGACTCAGCCAGCAGCCCGCACTCCTGACCGGCCATGCGCTCGACCGTTCGGCGCATTACCTGCGCGAAGCGCTGTCCGTGTGGCTGAGTACCGGTGAAGAAATTAATTATTCGGCAGAAGACAGCGATATTTTAACGGCCATCGGATTCAGGCCTGACGCGGCTTCGCGGGTGGATCATCAGGAAAAATACACCCCCGCACAGAGTCTGATTTATGCCCGCCGGCACGCGGAACTGGCCGGCAGATAGCCCCGCAAAAAATCCCCGAAAATACCGCTATTTTTCCCGAATTAAGCCATGCATCCACAGGGTGCATGGTTTTGCATGCGCTTTCCCGTCCCGTCACTCCCTTCGCAGCCCTGTCCCGGCGCGGCCTGAGCCCCCGATGCACCTGCATGAAAACCGACCCACGAAGCGGGCAGGCGAGGCGGGGAAAGCACTGCGCGCCAGCGGTAAAGTATTTATTGAATGATATTTAATTTGACTGCCTGAGCGCGTCGCTGCGCGTCGCTGCGCTGCGCTGCGCTGCGCTGCGCTGCGCGGGTTCGCGGGAGTGTCGGTGGATGGTGCGTTGCTGTTCGAGGGCGTGGCGAGCCTCTGAGGCGGTCAGGTGAGGGATAAGAAAGCACAACACAGCAGATGAGGGGAATCAGCTATTTCGATATTGTTGCCTCTTAAAGCACTTATCTCCTGTCCATGCATTCATCTGATGCATTCAGGCCTGTTGCAGCTTGAGCCACACCATGCGCTTACATGAAAACAGACTCACGAAGCGTGCAGACGAGGAGGGAAAAGCATTGCGTGCTGGTCATACATCTACTAACTTTGGGTTAAATTAAGTCATAGGGTCAATGAAAGCATTGTGAGACACAGATACACTATGATTACTGCAATTGTGAGTTAATCAATCGGGATTAGCGTTATTTTTTTGTGTAATATAAAATCTCGGTAAATTTACTCTGAAAGTACGTGAAGTAAATAATTATAACTCTATTCTTAGGAGGGCATATTGTGTTGATTCCTGATGATTTGGACGAGGACGTTTATCCAGATTGCTGCTGGAGCTATATAGGGAAAAAGGATTATTTGAAACCTAATGCATACTTACAAGATGCGATTGATGATTTGAATTCAGGAAGTGAGCGCCGAAATCTGAATAATGCCGTGCGAAATGCAAAATCGGCATTACATATGAGAGTGGATATTCTTTGTCGAGCTTTTTGTGGTGATGACTACTTCCAGAAAAATCTAAAGAACTTTCCAAAAAAGATGGATTTCCTAGAAGGAATTGGAATAGTCAGACCTAGAATCATAGATAAAATAAATAAAATAAGAAATGAAATTGAGCACGAGTATCGAGATGCAACTCTTGAGGAAGCAGAAGATTTCATAGATATAGTTTTATTGTTTATGGAGGCAACTAGATATCTAAATTCAAGGTTTCCATGTGAAGCTGACTTTTATGTTTTGGCAGTTTCTAATGAAGTTTATTTAAGGAAGATAGTATGTAATTGGGAAGGTGGGGAATTAATCTTTTACTATTCAAAGCAAGAGTCACACCGACTTGATAACGTGGAAACTTACTCAATAAAAGTAGGTGATTATAGATATGCTCTGTGGGTAAAATTCATTCTAGATCATTGCGATTGATATGCTTTTTATCCAAATTCACCAAATGAAATATTTTAGACCGAGCTAAAAGTAGCCTCGGTCTAAGTATTGTCAATTTGCTAACGTAGCAACTGAGCGAGCTAACTCACTAAAATTATTTTTGAACTCTTCTCTATTTTCTTTCATTGTATCCAGTATTACTCCATTTTGCTCTATTTGCGCATCTGATAGGGCAAATACCGGGGTGCTATGTTTTTGAGATTGAGCAATTAGTGAGTTAAAATCTGAAATATTCGCCAAATTAAAAGGCTCTTTTGTCGGGCAGGCATTTTCAAAATCAGCAACTGAAATTGACATGTTGATAGGATTTAAAGCTGGTATTAATGTATTAGTGACTTCATCTTTGATGATATCAATCCATCTTTGAAAGGATTTTACTGGTAAATTGTTCCTTGGACGATACTTCTGAGATATAAAACCGATGAATTTCGGAGGTTCAATAGGGAATGGATATAGTATTTTGCTATCTCTAAAACTATTTATCTCGCTGTTCCATCTGGGAAGAACTTGCGCGAGTGACTTTATTGCCTGAGCACAGAAGAAATCTGGTGATGTAGGAACTATAAAATAGTCACTGCACATTAAGAGACATTCATTCAATGCACCAACGCTGGGGCTCATGTCAACAAGGACATAATCAAATTCATGTTTCCGTGCTGTCTCACGCAAAAAAGCCCCTATACTGCCGGGGATATTTCTAATTGCGGGGATAGCAGCGCTGGTTGTTAGCGCAACTCCAATCTGCGTTTCAATTTCTGATAAATAGATGCTACCACACAATAAACTTAAATTTGGATTTGTTGTGTCTAATGGGTCGGATGGTATAACTTTTCCTAAAGAACCATCTACAACAGGTTTTATGCAACTATAAATATCACAGTTCGGATTATTTTTATAGATTTTATCAAAGTCATCAGTGGTCGAATAGCCCAACGCTAAGGCTGTCAAATTACATTGTGGATCAGCATCAACTATTAAAACTTTATAGCCTAGATTAGCTAGCATCCACCCCATGTTAAAAGTCGTAGTTGTCTTGCTAACACCACCTTTATGATTAAATAAAGATATTATTTTCATTCTAATTCCTTAATGGAAATTATTACTTTAAAAGATAGCTGCTATACCACTGAAACATTTTCCTTCTTCTTTCAAGGTATTGAGCATGGTTATATGTTCCTCGAATACTATTTTTTCCACATGCGTGAGTTGCATTTCAATCCATGCACTATCAAACCCCTGTTCATGTAGTATAGTCGACATTGTGTGTCTAAATCCGTGACCTGTTGCACGTCCTTTATAACTAAGTAGCTCAATGACTTGTGTCACACTTTCTTTGCAAATTGGCTTACTGCGGTTATTCCTGCCGTTAAAAATGTAAGAATAATGACTGGTAATAGGCTTGAGCTGCTTACAGAGTTCAATCACTTGAGTAGATAAAGGGACAATGTGAGGCCTACGCATTTTCATCCGTTCTGCTGGAGTTTCCCAAATTGCCTTTTCTAAATCAATTTCATCCCACGTAGCAAAGCGCATTTCCTGCGTCCTCACACCGGTCAACATGACTATCTTAGTCGCATTTTTAGTGATGATGCTGCCGGTATAGGCTTCAAGATCTCTGATAAAATGAGGTAATTCTTCGGCAGATAAAAAAGGATGGTGCTTTTGCTTCGGCACGGCCAATGTGATAGCTAAATCAGGGGCAGGGTTGTATTCAGCTCGGCCAGTTATGATCGCGTAGCGAAAAATCTCTCCGCACCGCTGGCGTACCTTGCGTGTTTTCTCCAGTGCTCCACGTTTCTCTATTCGTCGCAGCACTTCAAGCAATTCTAAAGGTTTGATCTCACCGATAGGACGTTTGCCGATGAACGGGAACACATTTTGCTCAAATATCTTAATTATTTCTTCGCGATAGGCCACTGTCCAGCGGTCAGCTTTATTAGTGTGCCACTCACGACATGTAGCCTCGAATGAGTTTTCTGTTGAGAGCTGCTGAGCCAGCTTTTGGGCTTTACGTTTTTCCACTGGGTCTATGCTGTTTGCTACCTGCTTACGAGCTGTATCGCGTTTCTCACGTGCTTTCGCGAGACTCACAAGGTCATAGCAACCAAATGACATTAACCGCGCTTTTCCGGCAAAGCGAAAGCGGAAGCGCCAGCCCTTCGAGCCATCCGGATTGATAAGCAATGACAGGCCTTGCCCATCGTTCAATTTGTATGGCTTGTCTTGAGGCTTTGCTCGTTTGATTTGTATGTCTGTCAGTGCCATGTGTATAAGTCAAAAATATGTATAAAAAATCTATACACATCACAATACATATTTATCTTGGATTCAGTGAGAACTTGGCGGATGGTTACGGATGGATGATTTACTATGTATATTGAAAATAAAGGGATTTTTATGCGTTCTTGGATAGCGGAGGAGTAATTTTGGCGGAAGATCACAGGAGTTGAACCTGCCCGGGACCGCTGGCGGCCCCAACTGGATTTGAAGTCCAGCCACCTCACCGGAGATGACGATCTTCCGCGCCTCGATTGCTACATGGAGGCGGGGCGCATTATAGCTACTTTCAGCCGTTTACCACATACCTAAACGCACTTTTTTACTGTTAAAACTGGACTTTACAGAACAGTCCTGGACAAATCCTCACAAAATCCGTGAGTTACACTTTTTCACTCCCTGATTCCCTACCGCGATCACAGAAAACAAGAAACGTAATCTGATAACGAGATATCGCAATTCATCTTAGTGCGGCAAAGGTTTACAAAAACCGTAACCGGTACCAACCCTCGGTGCCGCTAAGGGAATAGTGCGCATATGAAAGATCACATTTTGTCCGTCAAAGAGAAAATTGGTTACGGCATGGGTGATGCCGCCAGCCACATTATTTTTGATAACGTCATGTTGTACATGATGTTTTTCTACACTGATATTTTTGTTATCCCCGCCGGCTTTGTCGGCACCATGTTCCTGCTGGCGCGCGCGCTGGACGCGATTTCCGACCCGTGTATGGGTCTGCTTGCCGACCGTACCCGCAGCCGCTGGGGTAAGTTCCGCCCATGGATCCTCTTCGGCGCTATCCCGTTCGGCCTCGTCTGCGTGCTGGCCTACAGCTCGCCGGATTTAAGCCACAACGGCAAGCTGATCTACGCCGCCGTGACCTACACGCTGCTGACCCTGCTCTACACCGTGGTGAATATCCCTTACTGCGCGCTGGGCGGCGTGATCACCGACAACCCGACGCAGCGCATTTCGCTGCAGTCCTGGCGCTTCGTGCTGGCGACGGCGGGGGGCATGCTCTCCACCGTGCTGATGATGCCGCTGGTCAACTTTATCGGCGGCGAAGACAAAGCGCTCGGCTTCCAGGGGGGCATCGCGGTGCTGTCGGTGATTGCCTTCCTGATGCTGGCCTTCTGCTTCTTTACCACCAAAGAGCGTGTCGAAGCGCCGCCGAGCAGTACCTCGATGCGTGAAGACCTGCGCGATATCTGGCGCAATGACCAGTGGCGGGTGGTTGGCGTGCTCACCATCCTCAATATCCTCGCGGTCTGCGTTCGCGGCGGCGCGATGATGTATTACACCACCTGGATCATGGGCTCGGCGGCGCTGTTCACCGCCTTCCTCACGACCTACTGCGTCGGCAACCTGATTGGCTCGGCGCTGGCGAAACCGCTGACCGACTGGAAATGCAAAGTCAGCGTCTTCTGGTGGACCAACGCCCTCCTGGCGGTGCTCAGCGTGGCGATGTTCTTCGTACCGATGGACGCCGAAATCACCATGTTTGTCTTTATCTTCGTCATTGGCGTACTGCACCAGCTGGTGACGCCAATCCAGTGGGTAATGATGTCCGACACCGTCGACTACGGCGAATGGTGTAACGGCAAACGCCTGACCGGCATCAGCTTCGCCGGCACCCTGTTTGTGCTCAAGCTGGGGCTGGCGCTGGGCGGCGCGCTGATCGGCTGGATGCTGGCCGGCGGCGGCTATGACGCCGCCGCTAAAACCCAGAACAGCGCCACCCTCACCATCATTATCGCCTTGTTCACCCTCGTTCCGGCGGTGTGCTACCTGCTGAGCGCGGTGATCGCCAAACGCTACTACACGCTGAAAACGCCGTTCCTGAAAAAAATGATGGCCGAGCTGGCCGAGGGCGCGCGTCGCAACGAACAAGATTTCACCGCCGCCCCGATCGACAAAGAATGGCAAAACTAAGAGGACGTTTTAATGAAAATCAGTGATGGAAACTGGCTCATTCAACCAGGGCTCAACCTGATCCAACCCGTACAGGTTTACGAGGTGGAGCAGCAGGGGAATGAAATGGTGGTCTATGCCGCGCCGCGCGATGTCCGCGAACGCGCCTGGCAGCTGGATACGCCATTGTTCACCCTGCGCTTTTTCTCGCCGCAGGAAGGGATAATCGGCGTGCGCATGGAGCACTTCCAGGGCGCGCTGGATAACGGCCCGCACTATCCGCTGAACGTGCAGAAAGACATCCATGTCGAAATAGAAAATACGGCCGGGTTCGCCGAGCTGAAAAGCGGCAGCCTCAGCGTGCGGGTGACTAAAGGCGAATTCTGGGGGCTGGATTTTCTGCGCGACGGCGTGCGTATCACCGGTAGCCAGCTAAAAAACAACGGCTACGTGCAGGATAGTAAGACCCAGCGCAACTACATGTTTGAGCGCCTCGACCTCGGCGTCGGCGAAACCGTCTACGGCCTCGGCGAGCGCTTTACCGCCCTGGTGCGCAACGGCCAGACGGTAGAAACCTGGAACGAGGACGGCGGCACCAGCACCGAGCAATCCTACAAAAATATCCCGTTCTATCTGACCAACCGCGGCTACGGCGTGCTGGTCAACCATCCGCAGCGCGTCTCCTTCGAGGTGGGCTCGGAGAAAGTCTCTAAAGTCCAGTTCAGCGTTGAAGGCGAATACCTCGAGTACTTCGTGATCGACGGCCCGACGCCGAAAGCGGTGCTTAACCGCTATACGCAGTTCACCGGCCGCCCGGCGCTGCCGCCGGCATGGTCGTTTGGTCTGTGGCTGACGACCTCGTTCACCACCAACTATGACGAAGCGACGGTGAATAGCTTCATCGACGGTATGGCTGAGCGCCATCTGCCGCTGCACGTCTTCCACTTCGACTGCTTCTGGATGAAGGCCTTCCAGTGGTGCGATTTTGAATGGGATCCGCAGACCTTCCCGGACCCGGAAGGGATGATCAAGCGCCTGAAGGCGAAAGGGCTGAAGGTCTGCGTGTGGATCAACCCGTACATCGGTCAGCGCTCGCCGGTGTTCAAGGAGCTGAAAGAGAAGGGCTACCTGCTGAAGCGCCCGGACGGTTCGCTGTGGCAGTGGGATAAGTGGCAGCCGGGGCTGGCGATTTATGACTTCACCAACCCGGAAGCCTGCCAGTGGTACGCCGACAAGTTAAAAGGTCTGGTAGCGATGGGGGTCGATTGCTTCAAGACCGACTTCGGCGAGCGTATCCCGACCGACGTCCAGTGGTTTGACGGTTCCGATCCGCAGAAAATGCACAACCACTACGCCTTCATCTATAACGAGCTGGTGTGGAAGGTGCTGAAAGAGACCGTCGGCGAGCAGGAGGCGGTGCTGTTCGCCCGCTCCGCCTCGGTGGGCGCGCAGCAGTTCCCGGTGCACTGGGGCGGCGACTGCTACGCCAACTACGAATCGATGGCGGAAAGCCTGCGCGGCGGGCTGTCGATCGGCATGTCCGGCTTCGGTTTCTGGAGTCACGATATCGGCGGTTTCGAAAACACCGCGCCGGCCCACGTCTACAAGCGCTGGTGCGCCTTCGGTCTGCTCTCCAGCCACAGCCGCCTGCACGGCAGCAAATCCTATCGGGTGCCATGGGCCTACGATGACGAGTCCTGCGACGTGGTGCGCCACTTCACGCAGCTGAAATGCCGCATGATGCCGTATCTCTATCGTCAGGCGGCGCTGGCCAACGAGTGCGGCACGCCGATGCTGCGCGCGATGCTGCTCGAGTTCCCGGACGATCCGGCCTGCGACTATCTCGACCGGCAGTATATGCTGGGCGATTCGGTCCTGGTGGCGCCGGTGTTCTCCGAGGCCGGCGAAGTGCAGTTTTATCTGCCGGAAGGGCACTGGACGCATCTGTGGCATAACGATGAATTGCCGGGTAGCCGCTGGCATAAGCAGCATCACGATGCGCTGAGCCTGCCGGTCTACGTTCGCGACAACAGCCTGCTGGCGCTGGGCAACAATGACCAGAAGCCGGATTACGCCTGGCATGAGGGCACCGCCTTCCAGCTGTTCCACCTTGAGGATGGACGCGAGGCACGCTGTGACGTTCCGGCGGCAGACGGCTCGACGATCTTCACCCTGAAGGCCAGGCGCCAGGGTAACGCCATCGCTGTGAGCGGCGAAGGCGAGGCCCGCGGCTGGACGCTGTGTCTGCGCAATATCCCGCAGGTCGCGGGCGTGCAGGGCGGTACGCAGACCGGTAGCGAACTGGGCGTGGTGGTGAGCGCCGAGGGTAATACGCTGACGATTACGTTGTAAATAGGTTAACAGCAGCAGCCCTCTTCGCCAGGCGGAGAGGGTTTTTTTATTCCATTTTTGTACAAAAAGTAACGTTCATTTCATTGTGGTGACTCAGGCCGCAGACGCGGTTGTCGAACGGTGTTAGCGTATTCTGCCGCTGAGAGGAGCCCGCCATGGACGTAGAAAATATCTTTCGTGACGTGAAGCTAAGCAAAACGGAAATGACCGTGCTGCGCTTTATTCAGAACGACCCGGAGCAGTGTATCCGCCAGGGAGTTCGCGCTGTGGCCGAACAGTGCTACAGCAACCCCTCTTCCCTGGTCCGGCTGGCAAAGAAACTGAAGTTCAGCGGCTGGCTGGAGCTGGTTTACTTTATCAAGTTCAATATCACCATGCCGAAGCTCGATGTCACCAACGATATCGACTACATGAGCGTTCAGCCGGAAGAAGCGCTGACGCCGCTGCTGGCAAGCCTTAAACAGCAGCGCATCCTGATCCACGGCAGCGGCTTTTCACAGCTGATCGCCCAGTATATTTACAACAAGTTTCTCGTCACCGGCGTGAATGCCAGCCTGGCGCTGTGGCCCGATTACGAAATCCTCGAACAGAAAAACGCCGCCTGCTTCGACTCCATCTGGATCATTTCTAAATCCGGGCGCAGCAGCTCGGCGCTCAACTGGGTTAAGGCCCTGGAGGGGAAGGAGATTAATCTGGTCTGCTTTACCGGCGACTACCAAAGCCCGCTGGCGCAGGCCGCGGATACGGCGTTTATTATTCACGACCCGCAGAAGTTCGATGATGATATTTACTGGAGCAACCCGTTTTTCGGCTACTGCATCTTAGGCTTTGAGCGACTATTGAAGATGTGGTTTACCAGCCTACGTAGCAATAGTTAGCCCCCGCTAAGCGCGGTGCGAGCGGGGGAATCCCATCGGCAGCGGATTACCGCCAGGCGGCGAACTGCTCATCGTCGAGATAGGCTTCGACCAGGGTTTTCGCCAGCGAATAGGAACCGATCAGCGGGTGCGCCATCAGCGCCCGCACCGCCAGCGATTTATCCTGCTGCAGGATCGCCGCCACCGCCAGCCGCTCATACCCTTTCACGCAGGCAATCATATTCTTCTGCGCCGTCGGCACCTTCACCGGCGTCACCGGCTTGAGGCCATCCCGGCTCAGGTCGCAGCTGATCTCGATCACGTCGTCAGGGCGCAAAAAGTCGAGCGTGTCGTGATTCTGGATCGACACCACGATCCGCTTGGTGGTGGTGCTGTTCACCGCCTCCAGGATATCCAGCGCCACTCCGGCATAGCCGCCGGTGTCCGGCTCTTCGATAAACTGGCGCAGCGTCAGCGGTTCGCGGGTGTGGAATTTCTCCTGCCGGGATTCGTTCTGCATATAGCTGTTTTCCCGGCGCAGATAATGCTGCATCCAGATGGTGAAGGCGGCCTCCGGTTGCGTTCTGGCATCCACGGTGCGCAGCGCCTCGCGCATCTCCTGATTGATGCGGGCGATCTGCTCTCCGCGCGTCTCGCCGGCCCCTTGAATCGCCTTCAGCGCCTCGTCGCGATAGTAGTAATAATAGAGATATTCATTGAGGAGCTGATTATCGCAAAGCCGTACCAGCTCCGGGGAGAAGTACTGCATCGCCGTCTTCTGGTACAGTTCCGGGCTGGCGATCAGCCGTTCGGTCACCTCTTCCCCACGGACGGTGAAGTGGGTAAACCAGGAGAAATGGTTCAGACCATAGCATTCCACGCTGAGGTCGCGCTCCTCACAGCCAAGGATCGCCGGCAGTTCACGAATCAGCTCGGAGGGGGCATCGCAGATTCCATAGACCCGGCGCTTAAAGCCGGACTTAATAATCGCTTCCGTCACCAGACCTGACGGGTTGGTAAAGTTAAACAGAATAGCGTCTTCGGCGGCATGTTCTTCGATCAGCCGGCAATAGCGAAGGATCGCCGGGATCGAGCGCATGGCCATCGCGAAACCGCCGGCGCCGGTGGTTTCCTGGCCGAGAGTGTTATGCTCAAGCGCAATTCGTTCGTCGCGAATGCGGCTTTCATCGCCGCCAACCCGCAGGGTGGTAATGATATAGTTGGCGTCCTGCAGCGCTGCGACCGGGTCGGTGGTGGTACTAAACTGAATATCCGGGCGAATGGTATTAAATACATAGCGGGCAATTTCGCCAAATATCGCCAGATTATCAGCAGAGTTATCGAGAAAAACGACTTCTGTTAAACCAATGCGGTGAGCGTTATAGGCCAGAGATTTCGCTAAAAATGCAGAGCGAACGCCGCCCCCGCCTAATACGGTTAATTTCATAAATACTCCTCATTAATTTTCTGCTAACCAGTTATCAACCCGGGAACGTACCTGTCCCACTTTGACGCCATAAATAACCTGAACTTCATTTCGATTGCGTACGACGCCGTTGGCGCCGGTATTTTTTAATTGCGTGTCATCAACCCGCGCCATATCGCGCACGGCCACGCGCAGGCGAGTAAAACAATTATCGACGGAGAGAATATTCTCCTTGCCCCCGAGGCCGCGGATAATGTCATCGGTGACCGACTGCGGTTGCGCGACTTTCTGGCGGTACTCTGCTTTGCTGTAGAGCTTCACGTTCTCGTCATCTTCCCGGCCCGGCGTTTTCAGGTTCAGCTTCACCACCAGGGTGCGGAAAATCACGTAGTAGACGGCGAACTGGCCGATACCGATAAGGACATAGCCCGGCCAGCGCGTTAAGGAGACCGGCAGCGGCAGGTTATAGATCAGAAACTCGATCAGGCCCGATGCACCCCAGGGACGTACGGTGAAGATGTCGCAAATGGCCTGCGAGGCGGCGGTTAACGTCGCGTGGATCACCCACAGCAGCGGCGAGACAAATAAGAAGGTGAACTCAATCGGCTCGGTGATGCCGGTCAGCATCGAGGTGATAATCGCCGGCAGCAGAATCGCCTTCGCCATCGCTTTCTTCTCCGGTTTCGCCGTGTGGTAGAACGCCAGCGAGGCGCCCGCCAGGCCAAAGATAGTGGTCATCCCTTGCTGCGAAAAACGTAATGCGTCGTTCATGACCGGCGTCAGGTCGGGATGGCGCATATAGGCGAGGAATATGGCCTGGGTGCCGGAGACCACCTGACCATCCACGTTCAGCGTGCCGCCAATCTGGGTGAGCTGGAAGGGGGACCAGACGAAATGGTGCAGGCCGGTGGGGATAAGGAATTTTTCAAAGAAACCATAGACGAAGACCCCGGTGACCCCGGCATTTTTCATAAAACCGGTGAGGGCGGAGATGCCGTGGGTCATAAAGGGCCAAATCCAGGTAAAGGCGATGGCGTAGAAGATAACCACCGGCGTCATCGCCACCAGCGTCAGCTTGGCGCCGCCGTACATCGACAGCGCGCCAGGCAGCTCAATGGCAGAGACTTTATTGTGCACCCACGCAATCGTGCAGCCGAGAATAATGCCCAGGAAAACGCCCATATCCACCACCACAAAGCCCAGCAGCTGGGTTTGCCCGGTGCCATAATATTCACCGTTAATTTTTTCGGCGAGTCCATGGGTGTGTTCCAGCCAGGAGTGGTTGGCGCCAAGAAACATAATAAAGCACATCACTGAAACCAGTGCGACTTCGGTTTTTTTATCCTTTGCCAGGCCATAGCTGATGCCGACGCAAAATAATAAGCCGAGGTTGCCAAATAAAGGCCAAAAGGTGTCGCCGAGCATTTGCCCAAGCTGATGTAAGAAACTGGTTTCAGCAATTAATGTCGGATTAGTTAATACTGAACTGAGGGCCAGAATTAAGCCAATGACCGGCAAGAACAATACGGCGCCGATCATGGCCCGGGAGAATTTTTGCATATTCTCCAGAATACGCTGACGTATTTCAGGCATGATTGATCCTTTTATATTTTTGTAGGTACAGGGAGCGGTTTTTTATCGACTTCCAGTGATTTGGTTATAGCAACTCTGATATTTGAAAGGAACCTGTTGCGCTAAATAGGTACAGATAGCCGCGTATTGCACACAGGTTTCAGGACTCGCACCCCAACTCTCTCCCTGAAAGGGAGAGAGTTGTCAGAGTGGAGTTTTGCCGGGAAGCAATCCCTCTCCCCATAGAGGAGAGGGAATGGGCATCGCTATGGGGTGACGGGAGTGGGCGCTGGCGCGGCGGGGGCGGGGCTGACCTCGCCGTTGCGCATGATTTGCGCCACCTGCTGTTTCTCCATATTCACGGCGCTGAGCTGCCCGTTGACCGTCGGTTTGAGCGGGGCATCGGCCTGCACGCTGCCGCTGGCGGTCAGCTGGAGATTGCCATCCCCGCTTATAGGTAGCGACGGCCAGCCCCAGGCCTGCAGAATATTCAGCGGCACGCCGCGGCCGCTGAAGCTCAGATTGACCTGGCGCTGCGGCAGCTGGGATACCGCGGCGGTGGCCTGCAAAATGCCGCGCTCGGTGAAGGCGCTAAGCTCAGTGATATTGACCGTCGAGGCTGTGGCGTTCAGTTTGAGTGATGGGCGGCGCACGTCGATCCGGTTGAAAGTCGCCGCCGCGGCGTTCAGCGTCGCGCTGCCGTTCCATACTCCCCAGCTACCGTTTTTCACCAGCTGTAGCTCGCCGCCATAGCCATCGAGGGCGGTAATTTGCCACGGGAAAGCAGGGTCCACATCGATGATCAGATTGCGGCTGGCGCTGAATTTTTTCAGCGTCAGGCTTTGCAGCCAGGCTGGCAGCGGCGTCATCCACAGCTGTTTCCAGTTCGCCGGCAGCGTGTACTCCAGTCCGGCGAAAGCGGTATCGTCGAGCACCAGGGCGTTCCCGGCGCGCAGCCAGTTGCCGGAGGTGCGCACCATGCCGCCCTCCCAGCGCGAGGAGAACTGGCGCAGCGCAATGCCCTGGGGAGAGAATTCGGCATTGAGGATCGGGTCGAAAAGATGCAGCGAGCCGTAGATAAATTCGCTGGCGTTCATCGACAGCGTGCCGTCCTCACTCTGCCAGCCGCCGTGGCTAAGGGTCAGGTTGCGCAGGCTCAGGTCGAGGTCGGTTACCGCCCAGTCCGGTCCCTGCAGGCGGGCGTCGGTGATGTCCAGGCGGCCAATCTGCAGAGAGGGGACCGTGGTTAACGGCGCGAAAAACTCGACCAGCGAGGCGGGGCTCTGCAGTCGAATCTCGTTGAGCTGGAGGTTATCCACCCGCCAGCTGCCATCGGCGCTGCGTTTGGCATTGCCGGTTAAGGTGCCGCGGGCGACATCGGCGCCGAGGGTGGAGAGGGTGACCTCGCCCTGATCAATCTTACCCTGAATCAGAACGTTGCTGGCTTCGACGCCATTGAGCGTCATCGAGCCCGCGCTCATCTGGATCTGCGCCGTTTTCCCCAGCACATTGCCCGCCTCCGGCGTCCATGGGCTGACGCCGCCGGTGACGCGCTGCGCGCTGAGCGCCCAGCCGGTTTCCGGGCTGTTGAAAGCCATATTGCGCAACATCAGCCGGTCGGCAGCGAACGGCAGGTCTGCAGAGTGGGGTGACAGATTCAGAGTGCCGTCGTTAAGGACTATCTCATCCGCATGCAGCGGATCGCTAAACTGGCGGGTGCTGAAGCCAATATCGACCGTTTTTGCCACCAAAGTGGCAGGCTTGCCTTCCCGACCAAAGGTGACGTTTCGCAACTGCACATGAAGGGGGGAGGAGAAATCGTGCTCCATCTCATCGAAGGAGACCTGCCAGCCGGTGCCATTGCTGAGCCAGGCGCTGGCCTGGCGGGCGCCCCAGTGGGTTTGCAGCAGGAACCACGCGCCAATAATGACGAGCAGCAGAGCGACTAGCAGCCAGAGAATCAGCTTTCCAAGAAATTTCATGGTCTTCCATTCTGTGAGATGCACATCACCGTGTTATGCCCGATTTAGGCGCACTTCTCAAGGCAGGCGTGGTTTATTTCCGTGATGGGGCAGGTGGTTGGAGGACGTCCCGGCCGATGCGCGACCGGGAACGCATGAGATCACGCCTTTTCTGGCGGGAAAATTAAATTCAGAACAATCGCCGTGATACCGCCGGCGGCAATCCCGGAGGAAAGCAGGTTTTTCAGCCAGTCCGGGGCGAACTGCAGGATCAGCGGTTGCTGCGACACGCCGAGGCCTACCGCCAGCGACAGAGCGATAATCAGGATCGCCCGACGGTTCAGCGGTTCACGGGAGACAATGCGCACGCCGGACGCGGCGATGGTGCCGAACATCACCAGCGTGGCGCCGCCGAGCACTGGCTCAGGGATATGCTGGACAAAGCCGCTCACCGCCGGGAACAGGCCGAGGACGATCAGCATCAGGGCAACCACAAAGCCGACGTAGCGGCTGGCGACCCCGGTCAGCTGGATCACGCCGTTGTTCTGGCCGAAGCAGGAGTTCGGGAAGGTGTTGAAGACCGCGGAAACGAAGGAGTTCAGGCCGTTAGCCAGCACGCCGCCTTTCAGGCGCTTCATATACAGCGGACCCGAGACCGGCTGTTCGGAGACGTCGGAGGTGGCGGTGATATCGCCGATGGTTTCCAGGGAGGTGATCATAAACACCAGCATCAGGGGCAGCAGCAGACTCCAGTCGATGCCGAGGCCATAATAGAGCGGCGTCGGGACGGTGATGAGGCTGCTGTTGGTCGGGGCGGTGTTGGCTGGCAGCATATCGAGGAACCACGCCGCCAGATAACCGGCAGCCATGGCAATCACTAGCGAGGCGATGCGCAGGTACGGGTTGCGCTGGCGGTTGAGGATAATAATCAGCGCCAGCACGATACCCGCCAGCAGCAGATTTTTCGGCGCACCAAAGGTGTGGTCAGCCATCGCCGCGTAGCCGCCGCCGATGGAGGTCAGTCCGACCTGAATCAGCGACAGGCCGATAATCATCACCACCACGCCGGAAACCAGCGGGGTAATGATACGGCGCGCCAGGTGCAGGATCCGGGAGAGGACCATTTCGGTGCAGCTGGCCAGCATCAGGGTGCCGAAGAGGGCGGCCATCATGGTGGGGACGTCGGCGCCGCCGGTTTTCAAGGCGGTACCGCCCATGATCAGCGGGGCGACAAAGTTGAAGCTGGTGCCCTGGATGGAGAGCAGTCCGGAGCCGACCGGGCCCCAGGCTTTGATCTGAATAATAGAGGCGACGCCGGAGGCGAACAGCGACATGCTGATGATATGTTGGGTATCTTGCGCCGGGAGACCGAGAGCCTGGCAGATTAACAGCGCCGGGGTGATCACCGCGACAAACATCGCCAGCAGGTGCTGGAAGGCGGCGAACAGGGTTTGCGGTAGCGGCGGGCGATCTTCGAGGCGGTAGATTAATTCGCTGGCTGGTTTATGCGCAACCGGTTGCGCATTTTCTGACTCTGCGGTGTTAACGGACATCACAAGCAATCCCAAGGTGGCAAAGCGGGAATTTTATCGGACTGTAGACCAAAAGCAAACGTTTGCCAGCGTTTGCTCATAAAAATTTATACCGTGAATATGCGCAACGAGGTAATTAACATTTTGTATGCTAAATCGCATCATTAAGGATACAAAATATCTTTTTCTGTCAATTTTTCCGCCGTTCTGCGTAAAATCCCCCTCTGACTCCTCATGATGAGAAGCTAAAGACACCAGGAATATCGTCGCGTGTGAATGGATCATGCGCCCATAAGGAGCTTTTTATGTTTCATCTCGATACCTTATCGACGCTCGTTGCCGCAACGCTCGTGCTGTTACTCGGCAGAAAACTCGTACAAACCGTTCCCTTCCTTAAGAAATACACTATTCCTGAACCCGTTGCCGGCGGTCTGCTGGTGGCGCTGGCGCTGCTGGCGCTGAAAAAAAGCATGGATATCGAAATTGATTTCGATATGAGTCTGAAAGATCCGCTGATGCTGGCGTTCTTCGCCACCATCGGTCTTAACGCCAACCTCGCCAGCCTGCGGGCCGGCGGCAAGGTGCTGGGCACTTTCCTGATCGTGGTGGTTGGCCTGCTGCTGCTGCAGAACGCCCTCGGTATCGGCATGGCGACGCTGCTGGGGCTGGATCCGCTAATGGGTCTGCTGGCCGGGTCGATTACCTTATCCGGCGGCCACGGCACCGGGGCGGCGTGGAGTAAGCTGTTCGTTGAGCGCTACGGTTTTGCCAACGCCACCGAGGTGGCGATGGCCTGCGCGACTTTCGGCCTGGTGCTGGGCGGCCTGATCGGCGGCCCGGTGGCGCGTTATCTGGTGAAGCACTCTTCCTCACCGGACGGGACACCGGACGATCAGGTGGCGCCAACCGCCTTTGAAAAGCCGGACGTGGGGCGGGTGATCACCTCGCTGGTGCTGATCGAAAGTATCGCCCTGATCGCCATCTGTCTGACGCTGGGCAAGGTGGTTGCGCAACTGCTGGCGGGGAGCGTCTTCGAGCTGCCGACCTTCGTCTGCGTGCTGTTTATCGGCGTGATCCTCAGCAACAGCCTGGCGCTGGCGGGGTTGTATCGGGTGTTCGATCGCGCGGTATCGGTGTTGGGCAACGTCAGCCTGTCGCTGTTCCTCGCCATGGCGCTGATGAGCCTCAAGCTGTGGGAGTTGGCCTCGCTGGCGCTGCCGATGATTATTATCCTGGCGGTGCAGGCGCTGGCGATGGCGCTGTATGCGGTGTTCGTCACCTATCGGATGATGGGCAAAAACTACGATGCCGCGGTGCTGGCAGCCGGGCATTGCGGGTTTGGCCTGGGGGCAACGCCGACGGCGATCGCCAATATGCAGGCGATTACCGACCGTTTCGGGCCATCGCATATGGCCTTCCTGGTAGTGCCGATGGTGGGGGCGTTCTTTATCGATATCGTCAACGCGCTGGTGATTAAGCTGTACCTGCTGCTGCCGATTTTTGGTTGATAAAAAACCCGGAGGCGGTGCTGCGCACCTGTCCGGGCTACAAGATCGTGCTGTTTGGGGTTTTGTAGCCCGGCTAAGGCGTTTACGCCGCAAGCCGGGAATAACTTCACAATCTTACGCTTCGTCGTGCTCTTCCCACGCTAACGCGCGTTTCACCGCTTTCTTCCAGCCGCTGTAACGATAGTTACGCTCAGTAGTTTCAATACCCGGGCGGAATTCGCGCTCAATCACCGCTTTCTCCTGCAGTTCATCCAGATTCTGCCAGAAACCGACCGCCAGACCGGCCAGATAGGCCGCGCCCAGCGCCGTCACTTCGCGTACTTCCGGACGCTCGACACGGGTGCCGAGGATATCGGACTGGAACTGCATCAGGAAGTTGTTAGCCACCGCGCCGCCGTCTACGCGCAGGGCGTGCAGACGAATGCCGGAGTCAGCCTGCATCGCTTCCAGCACGTCGCGGGTCTGAAAGGCGATGGACTCCAGCGTCGCACGGATAATGTGGTTGGAGTTCACGCCGCGGGTGAGGCCGAAAATCGCGCCGCGGGCATACGGGTCCCAGTACGGTGCGCCAAGACCGGTGAATGCGGGTACCACGTACACGCCGTTGGTATCCTTCACTTTGGTGGCGAAGTACTCGGAGTCGAAGGCATCGCTGATGAGCTTCATCTCGTCGCGCAGCCACTGAATAGACGCGCCGGCCATAAACACTGCCCCTTCCAGAGCGTAGTTCACCTCGCCGCGCGGGCCGCAGGCGATGGTGGTCAGCAGACCGTGGGTGGAGGTGACCGCTTTTTCGCCGGTATTCATCAGCATAAAGCAGCCGGTGCCGTAGGTGTTTTTCGCCATCCCTTCTTTGACGCACAGCTGGCCGAACAGGGCCGCCTGCTGGTCACCGGCGATCCCGGCGATAGGAATACGGGTCCCGCCTTTACCACCGATGTTGGTCTGGCCGTACACTTCGGAAGACTTGCGCACTTCCGGCAGCATGGCGCGCGGAATGTCCAGCGCGTCGAGCATCTTGTCGTCCCAGTCGAGGTCGTGGATGTTGAACAGCATGGTACGCGAGGCGTTGGTGTAGTCGGTGACGTGCACGCGGCCCTGGGTCATCTTCCAGATAAGCCAGGTGTCAACGGTGCCGAACAGCAGCTCGCCGCGCTTCGCACGCTCACGGGAACCTTCGACATGGTCGAGGATCCATTTCACCTTGGTGCCAGAGAAGTACGGGTCCACCACCAGGCCTGTGGCCTTGCGGATATACTCTTCCATCCCGTCACGCTTGAGCTGCTCGCAGATCTCCGCGGTACGGCGGCACTGCCAGACGATAGCGTTGTAGATGGGTTTACCGGTCTCTCGCTCCCACACCACCACGGTCTCACGCTGATTGGTGATGCCGATGGCCGCGATGTCGGCGGCAGTTGCGCCGATCTTCTGCATGGCCTCGACGGCTACGCCAAGCTGCGTAGCCCAGATCTCATTTGCGTCGTGCTCGACCCAGCCGGGCTTCGGAAAGTATTGGGGGAATTCGCGCTGCGAGACGCTGCACATTTCGCCGCTCTCATTGAAGAGAATGCAGCGATTGGAAGTCGTGCCGGCGTCCAGGGCCATGATGTATTTTGCCATGAATACGTCCTCCTTATCTTTCTTGCAGATTAAAATGAATCACTCTATGGTGGTATCTTCTAACTGTCAGTATACAGGAAACCTGTGCCGCTGTCATTAGACAAGCTTGGAATAATGTCAAAATCAACAAAAAATAAAATTCTATCGATTGATTTATAGCGTATATGCACACAACATTCTATGCGCAAAGCCAGAGAATAGAAGGGCTTCAAAAATAAAGAATCAAATCTGCTGCACGGTCAGGAACAGCGCCTGAAGCTGGTGCATAAACGCTTCCGCGTCGAGCGGCGTCCGCCGAGCGACGAGACTGTCGACGGTGCAGAACACGGCCTGACAGAGCATATCCAGCGCAAGCGACTGCGTTGCGCCGTCCACCGCGGCCGGATCCGGCAGGAGCCGGGCGAGCTGCGGGCGAATGACCTTCCCTGTGAGCCGGTACATCGTTTCCTGACCGAGTGCATGCGAGATCTTGCGCAGCAGCGGCTGCTTTTCCCGTAGCAGCGTCAGCGCCTGCAAACACCATTCGCCGGGGGCCTGTGCGCCGTCATACTGCAGCGGGGCGCACAGCTGCGTCTCCACGATCCATTCCAGCACGCTGTAGATATCCTGATAGTGATAATAGAAGCTCTGCCGCTTCATCTGCGCCTGCTCCATCACGCGCTGCACCGTGATCTTGCAGACCGGCCTTGTCTGCAGCATCTGTTCAACAGCCTCG
>OHRJ01000164.1_pt1 | contig 26683 bp, 31 predicted proteins | sample 1578401 | NCBI WGS metagenome assembly OHRJ01 (sample SAMEA3879520, study PRJEB24766) | human gut metagenome | biome: human-associated habitat; feature: feces | place: USA | collected 1985/1987 | reverse complement strand
CCGCCTCTCCTGCTCGATCTCCATCCCCACCCGCAAGGGATATTGCATATTGCTCTCTTTGCCCGGCGTATCACGACGATAGCGGGTCGGCGACATGCCAAAGTGACGGTGAAAGGTCCGGCAGAAAGCGGCTTGTCCCTCGTATCCCAGGCACTGAGAAATACTCTGTATCGACGCCTGCGTCTGCGTTAAATAGATTGTCGCAATCGTCATCTTTCGTCGGCTGACGTAGCTCGCCAGCGTGCAGCCCGTTACCATGGCGAATTGTCGCTGGAAGTACCAGTGTGAGTAGCCGGACTTTTTCGCAATCGCGCTCACCGACAGGGTGTCGAAAATATGTGCTTCGATCCAGTCAACAATCCCCTGCACCACCGGGATCATTTTCGCGCTCACCACCTCATCTGTTTTTGCCATCGTCGTCATCCTGGGGAAATTACTGCTGGCGGCTATATTTGTCATACAAATTAAAAAATAGACAATGAATTATTGGCATAGCGACGATTGCCTGAGCGCATATTTTTATTAATCGTTTGATATTAAAGTTTTATTTTTTGTCCAGCGCATTGCGTGACAGCGGCGAAGCAGAGTAGTTAATCGCTATGCGAGTTCGCAAATCCGCAGAGGGCATCTCCTTATACATGGTTGCAACAATTTTGGCGGCTTATTGCCCACTCCTGCAGAAAACGGTTAAGCCTTCACCACATGCACCGGTGATAATAGCCTTTATCGTTGTAAGGCTTTTCACTGCTTGCGGCAAATGTTAACATTCTCAATACAATAACACGCCCGGGACGCGACAGCGTCGGGCGGTCAGAACACGATTCAGGTGAAAACCTCATCCTGTCAATGTGAGATAAAACAAAAAGTTATAAGGAGAGTAGCAATGTCGTTTGAATTACCTGCATTACCATATGCAAAAGACGCCCTGGCGCCGCACATTTCCGCAGAAACCCTGGAATATCACTACGGTAAACACCACCAGGCGTATGTCACTAACCTCAACAACCTGATCAAAGGCACTCAGTTCGAAGGCAAGTCCCTCGAAGAGATCGTCCGCACTTCTGAAGGCGGCGTATTCAACAACGCAGCGCAGGTCTGGAACCACACCTTCTACTGGAACTGCCTGGCGCCTAACGCCGGCGGCGAACCGGAAGGCGAACTGGCGGCCGCAATCGCCAAATCTTTCGGCAGCTTCGCGGATTTTAAAGCCAAATTTACCGATGCCGCGGCGAAAAATTTCGGCGCTGGCTGGACATGGCTGGTCAAAAATGCCGACGGCAGCCTGGCGATCGTCTCCACCAGCAACGCCGGCACCCCGCTGACCACCGACGCGAAGCCGCTGCTGACCGTTGACGTTTGGGAACATGCCTACTACATCGACTACCGCAACGCCCGTCCAAGCTACCTGGACCACTTCTGGGCGCTGGTAAACTGGAAGTTTGTTGCGGCTAACCTGGCGGCATAAACGACAAACCGCAGCGGGGTCTCCCCGGCTGCGGTTTTTTTTGCCCTTGCCCAGCCGATGATTACTGGCTGGCGAAAGCTTCTTCCGGCTGCGCTCGCCCGCTAAACCAGACCAGCAGCAGCGCCAGACCAGCGATAATCGCGCCCATCACCGGCACAAACGCATACCCCAGTCCGCCAGAGATTACCGCCCCACCGGCGGCGGCGCCCAGCGCGTTGCCGAGGTTGAACGCGCCGATATTCACCGAAGAAGAGAGCCCCGGCGCCTCATGCGCTACGCGCATAACCCGCATCTGCAGCGGCGGAACCACCGCAAAGGTTGCTGCGCCCCAGACAATCATGCTGATGGCCGCCCCGGTCTGGGATTGCGCCAGCAGCGGGATCGCCAGCATGATCGCCATCAGCAGCAGCAGAAAGCCCTTCAGCGTGCCGGAGACCGACCGGTCAGCAAATTTGCCGCCCAGATAGTTGCCCAGCGAAAAACCGACGCCAATCAGCACCAGCATCGCGGTTATAAACAGCGATGAAGCGTGGGTCAGCGTATTGAGCACTGGCGAAATGTAGGTATACAGCGTAAACATCGCCCCGGCGCCCAGCACGGTGGTCAGCAAGGCGGAGAGCACCTGCGGGCGCAGCAGGACAGAAAGCTCTTTTTTGACATCAGGACGTTCCCCCGCGCTGCCCTTGGGCAGGGAGAACCACAGGCTAACCATCGCCAGCAGGCCTAATCCCGCAGTAGCAAGGAAGGACATCCGCCAACCGATGGTTTCGCCAAGCCAGGTGGCCGCCGGCACGCCGCCAATGTTGGCGATGGTCAGGCCCATAAACATAGTGGCTACCGCGCTGGCCTGCTTATGCTTTGGCACGACGCTGGCCGCCACTACCGATCCCAGGCCGAAAAAAGCACCGTGGTTGAGGCTGGTAATAATGCGCGACAGCAGCAGCGTGGTGTAATCCGGCGCGATGGATGACAACAGGTTGCCGACGGTGAAGATCCCCATCAGAAAAATCAGCGCATTGCGCCGTGCGCGATGCGACAATAGCAGCGTCATCAGCGGTGCGCCGACCATGACGCCGATGGCATACGCACTGATCAGCATTCCCGCTACCGGTATCGAGACGTCCACACCTTTCGCAATCACCGGCAGCAATCCCATCGGGGAGAACTCGGTGGTACCGATGCCAAAGGCGCCGATCGCCAGCGCAAGTAAAGGAAAGTTGATTTTCATTCAATGACTCCATCAGACCGTCAGAGAGGACGGCGTAACATCAGAAGTCAAAAGCATGACATCAATCACAAAAAAACAAAAGTGAACGAAATGACAAAAGATTTTTGCGGAATTGATAATAATGGCGGGATATGGGGAGGAAGCGGCGCTCCTCCCTCAGCGAAACATTAGTGCAGTATGGCGGTCAGGCTGAAAGCGACAATCACGCCGAGAGCAATAATCGTGGTGATCAGCGAAAACTTTAAATTGGTATCCATCATTTTTCCCTCTTGTTATCCCCACACCAAAAGTGAGCTTGCTCATTTTTGCACAAAAAATCGCAAAAATCTTCCGGGATTTAGGGCGATGCACATTTTTGCTCTTCCACTTTGCCCCAAGATCGGACAAAATCCCACGCTAATTTAAAAGCGTATCGGCCATTGACCCCTTCCTGTCGTTCTGTGTCGTTTTCCCGACGTGATGCAATGTTGAAAATTGTATTCAGGGTGTGTGTAGGCAAACGTTTACGTATCGATGATCAGGCGATCAGGTCAAGGCATGGAGTGAGATGTAATGGCAACTATTAAAGATGTAGCGAAACGCGCAAACGTTTCCACTACAACTGTGTCACATGTAATTAACAAAACCCGTTTCGTTGCCGAAGAGACGCGTAATGCGGTATGGGCGGCGATCAAAGAGCTGCACTACTCGCCGAGCGCCGTGGCGCGCAGCCTGAAAGTCAATCACACCAAATCGATTGGCCTGCTGGCGACCAGTAGCGAAGCCGCCTATTTCGCTGAAATTATTGAGTCCGTTGAAAAGAGCTGCTTCCAGAAGGGCTATACTCTGATCCTCGGTAACGCGTGGAACGATCTGGAAAAACAGCGCGCCTATCTGTCGATGATGGCGCAAAAGCGCGTAGACGGTCTGCTGGTGATGTGTTCCGAGTATCCGGATTCGGTATTGAGCATGCTGGAAGAGTACCGCCATATCCCGATGGTGGTGATGGACTGGGGCGAGGCGAAAGCCGACTTCACCGATGCGGTGATCGATAACGCCTTCCAGGGCGGCTATATCGCCGGACGCTACCTGATTGAACGCGGCCATCGCGAAATCGGCGTGATCCCGGGTCCGCTGGAACGCAACACCGGCGCGGGGCGACTGGCCGGCTTCATGCAGGCGATGAAAGAGGCGCATATCAGCGTGCCGGAAAACTGGATTGTGCAGGGCGACTTCGAGCCGGAGTCCGGCTACCGCGCAATGCAGCAGATCCTAAACCAGCAGCACCGCCCGACGGCGGTCTTCTGCGGCGGCGATATCATGGCGATGGGCGCTATGTGCGCGGCGGATGAAATGGGACTGCGGGTGCCGCAGGACATTTCGCTGATCGGTTATGATAATGTGCGCAACGCCCGCTATTTCAGCCCGGCGTTAACCACCATTCATCAGCCGAAAGATTCCCTGGGCGAGGCCGCATTTAACATGCTGTTGGATCGTATCGTCAACAAGCGTGAAGAGTCGCAGTCTATCGAAGTGCACCCCCGTCTGGTTGAGCGCCGCTCGGTAGCGGATGGCCCGTTTGTCGATTATCGTCGTTAAGGCATCTGGCGGGCGCGGATCTCTCCGGCGCCCGCAGCCACTCCCGATTCAGCGTGTCGCTGTCCCCCAGATAGTCAAGCATCCAGTTCAGCGCCGGTGAGGCATCGTTCTGCTGCCACGTCAGGCAGCAGGCGGCATCCGGGAACGGATTTTCCAGCGCCAGCGCAGTCCACTCGCCGCGATCTATCCATGGACGGGCGAAATGGCTCGGCACCATGCCGACGCAGAGTCCTGCCGACAAACAGGTTGCTGATGATTCCCAGTCAGGGACGACTACCCTCTTCTGGTTATCCAGCAACCATGTTGTCCGTTTAGGCAACGAGCGCGAGGTATCCTCCCGCACCAGCGACGGCCAGTTACGCAGGACGTCGTCGCTCAGGGGTCCATCCATCTTCGCCAGCGGATGATCGCTCGCCACCACGCAGTCCCAGCTCAGCATCCCCATATCGCGGAACGCATAGCGACCGCCGACCGGAATAGATCGCGTTGCGCCAATCGCCAGCTCAACGCGGCCGTCGGCCAGCGCATCCCATACACCATTGAATACTTCCTGAAAGACGATCAGTTCGACGTCGGGAAAATGGCGATAGAAATCGACGATCATCTGACGCATCCGCGCCGGTTTCACAATATCATCCACTGCGATCGACAACTGTCCGCGCCAGCCGTTCGCAATTTGCTGACACTGCTGGCGGGTGATCTGCATTTTTTTGATAACAGAGCGCCCTTCCTGTAAAAACCAGACCCCGGCGGGGGTCAACTCCACATCACGATGGCGACGCTCAAATAAGGGAACGGCGAGCCACTCTTCGAGCTGACGCACGGTATAGCTGACCGCGGAAGGCACCCGGTGAAGCTCCTGCGCGGCCGCGCTGAAGCTGCCGTTACGGGCGACGGCATCAACCACTTCCAGAGAGTATTCAGACCACATTTTCTGCCTGCAAAATTTTTGAATGCATGTGACAAATATTAGCGTTTCACAAGCCACAATGCACTCCCTACACTCTGCGGCATCGTACCTGTACACCAACTATGAGAACGTTATGTCACAACCCGGGAAAGGATTTTTAGTCTGGCTGGCCGGCCTGAGCGTGCTGGGCTTTCTGGCCACCGATATGTACCTGCCGGCGTTTGCCGCCATGCAGCAGGATCTCAACACCTCCGCCGCCTCCATCAGCGCCAGTCTGAGCCTGTTCCTCGCCGGCTTCGCGCTGGGCCAGCTGTTCTGGGGACCGCTGTCGGACCGCTATGGACGTAAACCGGTACTGCTGAGCGGCCTGGCGATTTTCGCGGCCGGCTGTCTGGGGATGCTGTGGGTGCACAATGCCACCCTGATGCTGGCGCTGCGCTTTCTGCAGGCGATTGGCGTCTGTGCCGCGGCCGTTACCTGGCAGGCGATGGTCGCCGATTACTATCCTGCCCAGCGCACGAACCGCATCTTCGCCACCATTATGCCGCTGGTAGGACTGTCGCCGGCGCTGGCCCCGCTGCTGGGCAGCTGGCTGCTGGTGCACTTCGAGTGGCAAGCCATCTTCGCCACCCTGTTCGCCATCACTCTGCTGCTGATGCTGCCTGCCCTGCGCCTGAAGGCAGCCGCGAAGTCAGTAGTAGTGACGCAGCAAAAGATCACCTTTCTCGCGCTACTGCGCTCCCGGGAATACAGCGGCAACGTCCTGATCTACGCCGCCTGTTCCGCCAGCTTCTTCGCCTGGCTTACCGGTTCACCTTTTATCCTGCATGAAATGGGCTATGGCCCAACCGCTATCGGCCTGAGCTATATTCCGCAGACCATCGCCTTTCTGGTGGGAGGCTATGGCTGTCGCGCGCTGCTGCAGAAATGGTCCGGTCAACAGATGCTGCCGTGGCTGCTGGTGATTTTTGCCGTCAGCGTAGCCGCCACCTGGCTGGTGGGCCTGCAAACCCATGCCTCGCTGGTGGCGTTAATGATCCCGTTCTGCATGATGGCGGTGGTCAACGGCGGGATCTACCCCATCGTGGTTGCTCAGGCGCTGAAGCCTTTTCCGCAGGCGACCGGCCGCGCGGCGGCGCTGCAAAATACCCTGCAGCTTGGCCTGTGCTTCCTGACCAGTCTGCTGGTATCCGCGCTGATCGCCACGCCGCTGCTGACCACCACCAGCGTAATGCTGGTTTCGATTGGCTTAGCCGGAATAGGCTATCGCCTGCAGCAGACGCCGGAGCTGACACCCCACTCTTCCCACGCGTAATGCCCGTCGCCAGGGCCCGGACCAGTCGTTAGCATGCTAAGAAATTTTTATTGAAAGCCAGTACTTAGCGTCCTATACTGGATCCGGGTTCACATAAATAGAAAATAGTTACAGATTAACGGATGCAGGATGCCTCCGTTTCACCATGGAAGGCCTTTCGGCAAGGGTTATCTCCCTTCCTCTGTTTACGTCGGATAGCGACTTCACGGATTATCCGTGAGATTTCTCACAAAGCCAAAAAAGCGTCTACGCTGTTTTAAGGTTCTGATCACTTGGGCGTGATGGAGAAGCTATGAGTTCATCGTGTATAGAAGAAGTAAGTGTACCAAATGATGACTGGTACCGGATTGCAGCTGAATTATTAGGCCGTGCGGGAATTGAAATCAATGGCTCCGCGCCGTCCGACCTGCGGGTTAAAAATCCTCTCTTTTTTAAACGGGTTTTGCAGGAAGGTTCGCTGGGTTTAGGCGAAAGCTATATGGACGGCTGGTGGGAATGCGAGCGTCTGGATATATTCTTCCACAAGGTGTTACGCGCCGGGTTGGAAAAGCAGCTCCCACACCATTTCAAAGACACACTCCGCATCGCAGGCGCTCGTCTGTTTAATCTACAAAGTAAAAAACGTGCCTGGATTGTCGGTAAAGAGCACTACGACCTCGGCAACGATCTATTCAGCCGGATGCTTGATCCCTATATGCAATATTCCTGCGGTTACTGGAAAGAGGCGCAGAGCCTCGAGGCCGCCCAGCAGGCTAAGCTGGATCTCATCTGCCGCAAACTGGAGCTGGAGCCAGGCATGCGGGTACTGGATATTGGCTGTGGATGGGGCGGTCTCGCCGAATATATGGCGCGAAATTATCAGGTCAGCGTCGTGGGTGTAACCATCTCCGCCGAGCAACAAAAAATGGCCCAGGCGCGCTGCGCCGATCTCGATGTAGAGATTCGTCTCCAGGATTATCGCGATCTGCACGACAGCTTTGACCGCATCGTCTCCGTTGGCATGTTTGAGCACGTGGGGCCGAAAAATTACGCCACCTACTTTGAGGTTGCCGACCGTAATTTGAAACCCAACGGCCGCTTTTTACTGCACACCATTGGTTCCAAGGTCACCGACCATAACGTTGACCCGTGGATCGATAAATATATCTTCCCGAACGGCTGCCTGCCTTCCGTGCGTCACATTGCCGAAGCCAGCGAGAAGCATTTTGTGATGGAAGACTGGCACAACTTCGGCGCTGATTACGACACGACCCTGATGGCCTGGTATGAGCGTTTCCTCGCCAGCTGGCCGGAAATTGCCGATAACTATTCTGAGCGTTTCAAACGCATGTTTACCTATTATCTGAACGCCTGCGCCGGCGCCTTCCGCGCCCGCGACATTCAGCTCTGGCAGGTGGTGTTCTCGCGCGGTATTGAACATGGACTGCGCGTCGCCCGTTAAATAACACTCCCCCGCTTATCGGCGGGGGATTTTTTTTCAGGCTTCATTGACCTTAGCCGCCATCTCTTTCGCGGCCAGCACGCGTTCGACCGTATCGACAACCGCCTGGGTCTGCGGATCAATCTCAATATTGACGCGATCGCCCAGTTTTTTTGCTCCCAGGGTGGTCCGCTGCAGCGTCTCCGGAATAAGATGCACGCAGAAACGGGTCGCCGTCACCTCACCCACCGTCAGACTAATGCCGTCAATACCGATGAATCCTTTATAGAGGATGTATTTCATCAGCGTTGGATCCTGCACTTTAAACCAGATCTGACGGTTATTTTCGGAAGTCAGAATCTTCACGATTTCCGCGGTGGTCATAATGTGGCCGGACATTAAATGCCCGCCGATTTCATCACTAAATTTCGCCGCTCGCTCGACGTTCACTTCATCGCCGACCTGAATATCGCCAAGATTGGTAATCCGCAGCGTCTCTTTCATCAGATCGAAGCTGATGCGCGCGCCGTTGATTTCGGTCACCGTCAGGCAGCAGCCGTTGTTGGCTACCGAGGCGCCGGTTTCCAGCCCCTCCAGCATATGTGCCGGTAACTCAACCACGTGAGTGCGAAAATTGGGTTTATCATCAATGGAGACCACTTTCGCGGTTCCCTGAACAATACCAGTAAACATGTTTGGCTCCTGTTGAAAATCATGACGGTATCATTACCGCTTTCGCTATCGGGAACAATAACAGGAGGGCAAAGCGGTTGCCAGCGCGCTTCGTGCCTCGACTCTTTTTTCACTGGCTTAATAGCCAATCCTCGCTACAATAGACTGGAAATTCCTCATTTTTATCCCCTTGCTGCCAGTTACGGCGGCTTTTTTAGTCTCAAAATAACAACAATTCGAAGGTGTTCACGTGCAGAAGTATTTCGTTGAAGCGCGTCAGTTATTAGCTCTGGCTATACCCGTCATCCTTGCGCAGGTGGCGCAGACGGCGATGGGTTTTGTCGATACCGTGATGGCAGGTGGCTACAGCGCCACGGATATGGCCGCCGTGGCCATCGGGACCTCCATCTGGCTGCCGGCGATCCTCTTCGGCCACGGCCTTCTGCTGGCGCTGACCCCGGTGGTGGCGCAGCTTAACGGATCCGGGCGGCGAGAGCGTATCGCGCCGCAGGTGCGTCAGGGCTTCTGGCTGGCCGGCTTTGTCTCGGTGCTGATCATGGTCGTGCTGTGGAACGCCGGATACATCATCAGCTCCATGCATAACATCGATCCGCTGTTGGCAGAGAAGGCGGTTGGCTACCTGCGCGCGCTGCTGTGGGGCGCTCCGGGCTATCTGTTCTTCCAGGTCGCCCGTAACCAGTGTGAAGGGCTGGCAAAAACCAAGCCCGGGATGGTCATGGGCTTTATTGGATTACTGGTCAACATTCCGGTGAACTATATTTTTATCTATGGTCATTTCGGCATGCCCGAGCTGGGCGGCGTCGGCTGCGGTGTGGCGACGGCCTCCGTTTACTGGGTGATGTTCGCCAGCATGCTGTGGTGGGTGCGCCGGGCGCGTACGATGCGCGATATCCGCTGCGCCGAGCGCTTCAGCGGCCCTGATTTTGCCGTCCTGTTACGGCTGGTGCAGCTGGGGCTGCCCATTGCTCTGGCGCTGTTCTTTGAAGTCACTCTGTTTGCCGTCGTCGCGCTGCTGGTCTCCCCGCTCGGGATCATTGACGTCGCTGGTCACCAGATCGCGCTTAATTTCAGCTCGCTGATGTTCGTTCTGCCGCTGTCGCTGGCGGCGGCGGTCACCATTCGCGTCGGCTTCCGCCTTGGCCAGGGCTCAACGATCGATGCCCAGGTTTCGGCCCGCACCGGCGTGGGCGTGGGGATCTGCCTGGCAGTATTTACCGCTATCTTTACCGTCCTGATGCGTAAGCAGATTGCGCTGCTGTATAACGATAATCCCGAGGTGGTGACGCTGGCCTCGCACCTGATGCTGCTGGCGGCTATCTATCAGATCTCCGACTCTATTCAGGTGATCGGCAGCGGCATTCTGCGCGGCTATAAAGATACGCGGTCTATCTTTTTTATTACCTTTACCGCGTACTGGGTGCTGGGTTTGCCGAGCGGCTATCTGCTGGCGCTGACCGATATGATTGTGCCCCGCATGGGACCTGCCGGTTTCTGGTGCGGATTTATCATCGGTCTGACCTCCGCCGCCATCATGATGATGCTGCGGATGCGTTTTCTGCAGCGCCAGCCTTCCAGCATCATCTTACAGCGCGCTGCGCGCTAACTTGTCTAAGCCCGCCGCTCCGGCGGGCTTTTTCGTTCTTCGCTATAACGGCGCGTTGTACATTCCGTTACTCCCTGACACCAAAGACTCACTGATAGCCTCCCGGCAGGCGCTTATAGTGTTGCCAACAGCCCCGCAGTGGGGTTACTCAAGAAACCAAGTCGAGGATTTCAGAATGAAAAAAGTATTAGCTCTGGTCGTTGCCGCTGCTATGGGTCTGTCATCAGTTGCTTTCGCTGCCGATGCGGCAAGCACCACCCCGAGTGCAGCAGCCAGCCATACTACCGTTCACCATAAGAAACATCACAAAGCGGCCGCGAAACCGGCAGCCGAGCAGAAAGCGCAGGCGGCGAAGAAACACCACAAAGCCGCTGCAAAACCGGCTGCTGAGCAAAAAGCCCAGGCGGCGAAGAAACACCATAAAACGACGCACCATGCAGCTAAACCGGCGGTTAAACCGGCGGCATAATGGTCAGGGCGTTAAGGTGATCAACCGGCGCTGAACAGCGCCGGTTTTTTTTCAGGAGGACATCATGCTGCAACGCTATCGCTTCGAATTGCTGCTGTTACTGCTCATCGTCTGCGCGCTGTTTACCCTGCGCTTGATGTTTAAATAGCTGGCTGCTGAACCCATTTTCGGGCCGGCGGCGTATAGTCGCGAAAACCGGCGATAATCTCGTCTGCCGAGGTAGCGAACGGCAGCATCTCCGCGTAGCGCGGGTGCATAAACCCTTCCCGTACCATGTTATCGACCATCGCCTGAAGCGGATCGTAATAACCCTTAATATTCAGGAACGCGCACGGTTTCTCATGGATCCCCAGCTGCGCCCAGGTCCATTGTTCGAAAATCTCCTCGAGCGTCCCCGCCCCGCCCGGCAGGGCAATAAAGCCATCCGCCAGCGCCGCCATTTTGGTTTTCCGCTCGTGCATATCCTCGACCACATGCAGCTCCGTCAAGCCGCGGTGGGCAATTTCCCGCTCCACCAGGCCGCGCGGCATCACGCCGATCACCACACCACCGGCCTCCAGCGCCGCATCGGCGACCGCCCCCATCAGACCAACTTTGCCGCCGCCATAGACAAGCGCCAACCCCTGCTGCGCCAGCGTACGTCCAACCAGACGGGCGGTTTCGAGGTACAGCGGATGTTCGCCAGCTGAAGAACCGCAGAAAATACCAATCGATTTCATCTTCGTTATGACTCCTTCTCTTCTGGTGGCCGATAATTTAACACATCGCCAACCCTTCCGCGCAGGTTTGGACTGCCTGAAAAATAAGAGCCGTGATGCTCGCTGGCGAAGAAATATCCTTGTGGTTCAGTAAAATATATCCGGAATGAGTAAAAGTTCCGCAATCGCATGCAATGTGCAAGAAAAGTGACGTTTACCTCTTGCCACATCCCCTCCCTGCCGCTAATATGCGTCCCCGTTGTCACCACAACATTGCGTTCGTAGCTCAGTTGGTTAGAGCACCACCTTGACATGGTGGGGGTCGTTGGTTCGAGTCCAATTAAACGCACCATAATGCGTCTGTAGCTCAGTTGGTTAGAGCACCACCTTGACATGGTGGGGGTCGATGGTTCGAGTCCATTCAGACGCACCAATCATTTTTCCTTCTGTAATTCCTGAATTTTATCACCTGCTCCCCGTTGGTATTGCTGACTTAAAATGTTGTGTATTGGCAAAGCGTTTTCCTTGCATAGTCCATACTAGTCCACATGAGTGCTAAGGAAGCCAACCCTTTTAATGAGCATCAAAAATCGATCAACAGACCACGCCGTTTAATTTCTTAATGATAATCATTCCATTCATCATAAATATATGCATATGCAAATCAATATATCAGATACCCCACCAGGAATTCCACAACTGAAAGTAAACCCCAGAGAAATTTATATTCATTTACTGAGAAAAAAAAGAACCAACCAGCCAGCGCGATACCTGAAGCACCTAATCCCATCCCAGCCCCTCTGATAACACGGGAAAGCAGGATGAGTAATGTTCGTTTTATATTCATAATCCACCAAAGAAATATTCACATATTTTGTTAAATTCTGCTGAATTCTTATCACCGACCATACGCGCTGTTTCGAAAGGTTTTACAATATCTTCAACAAGAAAATACAGAAGATCCAGATCTCGCAGATTTTGCAGTTTATCATGCAGTACCGGATTTCTGCGCTTCAGATATCGGGACGTGTATATTGCTCTGGATGTTTCAGCTCCAACGGATAATAATAATCCGGCAAGACTTCCTGCAAAAAAAGCGGACACTCCTCTTGAGGCGTTCCCCTCTTCCTCATCCCGCTCCGCGTCAGGTGCTGCGGCTTCTGTCCTGCCGCCATATGGGTTAACAGTTGCTGATTCAGCAGGCTGTCGATATTGCGCCCCCCGGTGAACAACCATCCGGTAGCGTGACTGCCCCGGCGGTTGCTTTACCAAACTGGTTGCATCGTTTATCAGCCTGTTCCTCATCGCTTCACTCCATCTATTCTGGCGTTAAAATTCATCATTACGTCCTCCATTCGTTACCCTTCGCCATCCCACCCACTGGCCACGCTATCGCACCCGCCTGCTTTCGCGAACGCTACCGCCCGTCGCTGTCTCCCTACAGGAACCCAAAGCGCATTGGGTAAGGCAGAACGGTGATCTTTTATTTAACGCCCGGAATAACAGTCGCTCAGCAATAAATGTCCAAGGAAATCCCGTTCGTATCCACATCCTGCCGGAGTAAGTACAGTTTTAATTCAGTGGCATCTCGGTTCAGCTCGGGAGTGACTGCGTAATACTGACAAAGACGATAAGCAGAATAAAACAAATAAACTGACAATATTTTGTAAGACGAGAGATGGAGGCCGTCTGGACGCAGGGCCGAAGCGGTGGCTTCGCAACAACAATATTCCATACTGATAACTATTCCCTGGTGTAAAAAAGCGAGCGCGCGGTACAACAGGGAAAACCATGCCACAGTAAAATAAAGAAAGTCCAGCCCCGACCGGGCCAGACTAACTTTTTAAGATTAACGCCCGAATTACATTGAGAATTTACATATAAATGACCTGAGCTATTGATCATCTAATAATATAGCGGACGGATCGCACACATCCAGAATAAGCTGCGAAAACGCACCATGAAATACATTGCTGTCCTGATTTATATCAGTAAATCCCCCCAACCGTTACTTCGTATAACAGCTCATATTATCCAGGCGATCCTGACAGGGATAATATTCCCCGACCATAAAGCGCAGCGGCAGCTTGCGCACCTACCGTCTGACAGACAAGTCCCGCATATTGCCTTCAGACAAGGCGATGACTGGCCTGCGCCATCGCCAGGGCGTCTTCCCCTGCCGGCAGCCGCGAAGGGGCATCAGGATCGTGCACCATTCGCCAGACGGCCTGAGCGACATCGGTCGCCTGCGTCACGCTGGCGTTATCCTGCATGCTATCGAAGATCTGCTGGCCGAGCGCCGCATAGCTCTCCGGGAGCTGCCCCATCGTCCGGCGGGCGTTTTCCCCGAACCGGGTCTGCGGGGCGCGTCCCGGGAGGATCAGCCCTACGCGGATATTAAAAGCAAGGAGCTCCAGCGCCAGCGACTCTGTGAAGGCATTCACCGCCGCCTTACTCGCGGTGTAGACAGCCAGCAGGGGCATCGGTTGCAGGGTGACCGCCGAGGTAATATTAACGATGGTCCCGCTTCGGCGCTCTCTGAACCGGGGGATCACCGCCTGGGTCATGGCAATCGTTCCCAGGGTATTGGTGGCAAACAGGTTGGCTATCGCCTCGCGCGGGGCGCCCTCCAGGGCATTAAGCATCCCCACCCCGGCGTTGTTAACCAGCACATCAATCTCTCCGACTTCGGCAATGGCCTCTGCGATACTCTGCGCCGAAGTGACGTCAAGACGTACCAGCCGCAGGCGGTCGCTGGCGGGTAACACACCTTCCTGCGGAGCGCGCATCGTGGCAATAACCTTCCAGCCTTGCTCGAGAAAATAACGCGCCGTCTCCAGGCCAAAACCCGATGAACAGCCGGTGATCATTATCGTTTGCATATCTCTGTCTCCGAATGGCTTCTTCCTTTTCATCATAGACAGGCCGTGCCGGACGATATAGGGTCAATAATCCATCATTCTTTAGCAGGAGTCCGGAAATGAGCGATCCGCTGGCGGAGGTCATCGCGATGTTAAATCTCAGAGCGGTGCTGACCAAAATCATCGAGGGGGCGGGAGACTGGCGAGTCCGGCGCTCGGATCAGGGGTTGTCATTTTATGGCGTCGTGCTGGAAGGCGGCTGTCGGCTGGAAATTGACCAGCATGAGCCGCAGATCCTGCGCGCCGGGGATTTTATTCTGATCCCGGCGGCGTACCGCTTCTCGCTAACCAGCCTGACCCCGCCTCCTTCACCGGCGCTGGAAACCATCCCGGTGCAACTGGCGGAGGGACACTTTCGGCTGGGCGCCCTCGACAAGCCTGCGCACATGCAGGCGCTGATTGGCCACTGCGCTTCCGGTTCAACGAACGCCAGCCTGCTGGCCTCGCTATTGCCAGCCTTTGTGGTGGTCCGCAATCAACCGCGGCTGGCCACCTTTGTCGGGCTGCTGAAAGAGGAAGCGCAGGCGGATCGCGCGGGCAAATCTTTCGTTCTGGCGCGGATGGTTGAGCTGCTTTTTATCGAGGCCATCCGTTCCTCCGGCACGCTCGCGACCCCCGGTCTGATGCGCGGGCTGAGCGACCCGCGGGTCGCCCAGGCAATCCGTCTGCTGCATCAGGCCCCCGCCAGACGCTGGACGGTCAACGCCCTGGCCGCCGACTGCGCGCTGTCTCGCTCGACGTTATTTGAACGCTTTACCGACCTGACCGGGATGACCCCGATGGGCTATCTGTTAGGCTGGCGAATGACCCTGGCCATGCAGTGGCTGAGCGAGACGGGCATCAGCATTGCGGATATCGCCGAGCGCATCGGCTATGGCTCGGCCAGCGCGTTCAGCGTAGCTTTTACCCGTTATACCGGGATATCGCCGGGAAAATATGCCCGCCAGCGGGCGGCGCTAAATGTCTCCCGACCAGCTCTGACTTAACCTGCCGCAATCTCCGTCTGCAGCCAGCGCTCAAACATCTGCAGCGCTGGCTCCCCCTCCCCGCCGCCGGGTTTGATCAAGCAGAAGCGCTTAGCCAGCGTCGGGGAGCCCGGCCACGGGGCAACCAGCGTTCCGGCGCTCAACTCGCTTTCCACATACATCTTCGGCACCAGTGCCACACCCTGCTGGCTAAGTACCGCGGCGATCGCCATCTCATGCAGATCGTAGCGCGGCCCCTGGGCGGGGTTATCCAGCGCCAGACCGCACTCGCGGGCATAGTGCAGCCAGGCGTCCGGGTTTTGCCGCCGGTGAATGCGCGTTAGCCGGTTAAGCAGCCCCGGAAGATCGTCATCCGTCAGCAGCGCAGCATGGCAGACCGGCAGCAAATACTCCGCAAATAAAAACGTCACCTCCATTCCGGTCCACGCCGGGTGTTCAAAATGGATGGCGGCATCAAATCCGCTTCCCGGCAGAATGAAGGGATCGCTGCGGGCGGCGATATTGACCACGATATGCGGATGCTGCGCCGCAAAGCGCCCGAGCCGGGGAATTAACCAGCGGCTGGCGAAGGTGGGGAGCACGGCGATCTCCAGGCTGCGGCCATCGACGGGCATCCCGCTGACGTCATGGGTGTCCCGTTCCAGGCGAGCGAGGATCTCGCGGACCTGACGAGCATAGCGGGCGCCTGCCGGATTGAGCCGCACCCGGCTCCCCGTCCTGTCGAAGAGTTTACTGTCGAGGAGCGCTTCCAGACGGGCAATCTGCCGGCTGATGGCCCCTTCCGTTAACGCGAGCTCCGCCGCCGCGCGGGCAAAGTTGCCGTGACGAGCCGCGGCCTCAAAAGCCAGTAGCGCAGCGCTGCTGGGGATTTTACGACGCATAGCCAATGCTCCTTGTGCAGGCTCACCGAAAGTCAGTGACAGAATATCACTACGCCTTGAATTAACATCGTTTTTCAGCGCCATTTTTAGCCGATAGGATGATGAAAACTCACTAAAGCGCCTTGTGCGCCACATCATCTGTTCATCGAGGTCACTATGCTCTATGTCGTCGAATGCGCCTACACCGATCCCCAAAGCGAAGCGGCGTGGAATACCTTTTACAATCAGGAAAAACTACCGGCGCTGGTCTCTGTGCCCGGTTTCTACGCCTCCCAGCGCTTCCGCGCTCTCAGCGAGGGCTGCCCCTGCTACCTGGCGCTGCACGATATCCACGATGCTACCGTCATCGACAGCGACGCCTACCGCCGCAACGGCGGCGGCCATTTTGCCCGCTGGCAATCGGCGATCGCCGACTGGCATCGCCACCTCTATCTAACGAATAATACGCTGCGGGAGGTTGCCCCGGATGAAGTGCTGCTGCTGGGCGATACCGCGGAGGACTTGCCCGTCGCTGCGCCGATACTCCTGCAGCCAGGCGGCCTGGCGACCGAACAAAGCCGGTATGCCGCCATCGTCCCACGAGACAACCTGCATCACCTGGCCACGACTGCCGCCGTCTTTATCTATCAGCCCATCACCGCCCGGTTACGCAACCCGGCGCAGCGCGCGTGAGGTCGCCATGTCACCTGCTCCCTTTTATACGTTGACCGCTGGCGACCTGACGGTGACTGCCGTGAGTGATGGTCTGATGTCAGCGCCGCTGTCCTTACTCTTGGGTATCTCACGGGAGGAGGCGGAACATCTGCAGCGGCATTCAGGATTAGCCTCGCCGGAGACCATTGCGATTGGCGCCTATCTGATCCGCGGTCGCGGGAATACGGTGCTGGTGGATACCGGCACCGGCGGAGCCAATGGCGTTGGCGGCGAACTTATCGCCAATCTGGCGCGGCTCGGCGTTGGTCCCGAGGAGATCGACGCCATCCTTCTCACCCACGCCCATCCGGACCATATCGGCGGCCTGCTGTCCGCCGCTGGTACGCCAGCGTATCCCAACGCCACGGTGTTCCTGCCTACGCGGGAAAGCGCTTACTGGCTGGCAACATCCACGTTCGACAACGCCAGCGATCGCGGCCGGCGCAACGTGCTGCTTGTTCGCCGTGTACTGGCGAACTGCGCGGCGCAAATCAGCGGGGTTGATGATGAGGAGGTGATCGCCGGGATCCGCCCGTGCCCTCTGCCCGGCCATACGCCCGGGCATACCGGGTATCGTCTCGAAGCGGGCGATACCTCGCTGCTGATCTGGGGGGATATCGTCCATTTCCCGTCCATTCAGTCTGCGCGGCCAGAAGCCTCGGTCGCCTTCGACGTCGATCCTGAACAGGCCCGGCGTACCAGGGAGATCCTGCTGCGCCAGGCCGCCAGCGAACGGTGGTTGATTGCCGGTATGCATCTTGGCCTGCCGGGATTCGCCAGAGTGGAGAACACCGCCTCAGGCTATTGTCTGCGCTCGGTGTGATCGTTGAGCAGAACAATGACCACAGTAAAACCCGGGTCGCGGCATGAGCACGACCGGGGCGTTTTGTCCGGGAAAGTGGACGAGCCGTTAACCGCGGCTCTTCCAGCCTTTTTTACTTTTGCAGCTAGCTTTGGTGGCGACCCACGGGTGACGTAGCTGAGTCAACTGAAGATCCTGGGAGGCCGGGCTGGCCGACCAGCGTTTGTTGCACAGAGGCTTACGAGTTGCAATGACCATAAAAACGCTCCTGAAAAGTAATGAACCATTCCCTGGGTAGTTCCACAAGTTCAGAATTAGCGTATCACCGCGTAACGGAAGTTATTTCAATCTTTGTTTTAGAATGTAAATGGTCATCGCCCTCTGAAATAGCTTAAATTGATCCAAATCAATTTAAGTGCATTTATTTTTCGATGCCACCTATATTTTCAAGCGCTTACCTTCGCCAGTCGCCTGATTAAGACTTTTCCTATACCGCATAATACAACAGAATCAAGCGATGTTATCAGATTTTTATTCTAGTTATGTATGGCTGTGTGGTTATTTGTTTTGATTATTCTAACTGATAAAATTCACTTGGTCAGTCAGCAGCGGGCAGGTACTCTGCACCGGCAAGAAGAGGATTTGTCAGGGAGTGGTGGATGACTAAAGGCTATAAACTACTTGGCTATAAGTTAGCGGATAATATTTTCTACTGCCTGCATCATCGGGAAATTATCACGCTGCGCGGGACACGGACGCAAGTCCAGCTACGCAGCACCATGGCCTGTTTACTGGAGTACCTGCTGGCGCACGGCAGAGAACGTCTGGTCAGCGATGAAGAGTTAATGATTAACGTTTGGGAAAAAAATAATCTCCGCCCTTCCGCGCAGCGCCTATGGCAAGTTATTCAGAGCTTAAAGTCTCGCTTACACCAGTCTGGCGTGGAGAGCGCGTTAATCATCCGCGTTAAGTGCGCGGGGTATTATATTAATAACGTTTACGTAGCCGAAATTTATTCATACAAACCGCCGGGGATGATGAATTATATAAACACTTCGCCTGCTGATATGAATAAGCTTCTGGTACGCAGCTAACCCCCTCCCCGCGCCGTTTACATCGCCAGCAACAGGGTTTATTCGTTGAATATTTTAATTCACAGCAATAATATTTATTTTAATATCGGTATCGCCCAGTGTTTTCGGGATATTCAGAAAACAGCGCCCGAATTAAAGGTTATTCACTCCCTGCCCCTCAGCCATCTTCCAGAACTGTCCGGGCTGGATGTGATTATTTTGTCACTGGAAAACTATCATGATTACCTGGCTGCCGCTGAAATCGCTCAGCACTTTCAGGGCCTGGTCATTGGCTTTACGTCAGCCGGCAACGTAAGGCGCGGACGCGCCTTTTTCGCGGATACCCTACTGTGGGTCAGCCAGCGCGAAGCAGTACGTGAAGTGAGCCGCCTTCTGCGCTGCCTGGCCGAGCGCCGCTGGCCACTCGTGCCGCGTCACCAACGTCAGAGCGTTTCTTTCCGTCAACGAGCCCCGCTCAACCGCCTGGAGATGCGGATGATTGATGCCACCATGAAGGGTCAGTCGGTTCATCAAATGGCCGCTACGCTGGGGATTAATCGCAAGCGGGTCTATAACGGCCTGGAAAGGATTAAAGTGAATTTCCGCCTGGTCAGTCATAGCCATTTTCATCATTTCATGACCGACAGGCTCTCTTTTAGTCGCCTGTCTGCCGACCTCCGATGCCTGACCACAGCAGCTAATGCAACCCTGCCGCCGCGCGCAGCCTCGCGACCGGCGGAAAATCATTCATATTATTTGAAAGAGTTTCGCAAATTGTTTTGATTTTAGGCTCCAGAAATCAAGCGTATTCTTTATCACATCAGGGCAACAGGCCCTTTATCAGACACCAAATTAAGGAATACGACCATGAAATTCATCAAAACTTTCGTTGCTGTTGCTGCGCTGTCTCTGTTCTCTGCTGCCAGCTTTGCTCAGAGCGTCAGCGCCACTGCCTCCACGCTGGACCGCGCGGAAGCTAAAATTGCCGCCCAGGCCGCAGAACAGGGTACATCCTATAAAATTACCAGCGCCCAGTTTAACAACCGTGTTCATATGACGGCTGAACTGAGCAAATAAACCCTTGCCCCTGAACGTTTCCTAAAGCGCCGCCTGGACGGCGCTTTAGTTTTTCCCCTTCCTGACCTTTCCCGGCAGGTCCATGCGGCATTCGCCGGATCCCGGACAATACTGACTCTCAGCACAAAAAAAGCCTGATAACAATAAATACCCGATTGGCTGGATTATCTGCGGCTTGTCGGCGTAAAGCGGAGTGGTCTGTCGCCGCGAATCAGTCGGAGGCCTTCCGCTGTCTGCAAAGCGGCGCCCATTTTGGCAAAATTTGCGTGGCGTGGTGAGGGTTTGCAGGGCCTCCGTGCCCTGGAAAGACTTTATTCGAAAAAGACGTCCGGATTTTCCGACAGCGAAACAAAGGATTTCGTGTTTTTATCCAGCGCCTGAATATCGCCGGTTTCGATGTCGTAGAACCAGCCATGCAGGCGCAGGGTATGGTCGCGCAGACCAACCGCCACCGAAGGATGGGTCTTGATGTTATTCAGTTGGGCGATGACGTTTTCCTGCACCATGCCGTTGACCTTATCGGTTTCGCTAGCCCAGGTTTTCTTTTCCACCACCGCTTTCGCGGCATCGGCATAGCGTAGCCAGTGAGACACCGCCGGCATCGGCTCAAGGCACTGACAGGTGGCGATCGCTTTCATCGCGCCGCAGTTGGAATGGCCGCAGATCACGATATCCGTCACGCCCAGCGCAACCACGGCATATTCGATGGTCGCGGAAACGCCGCCCGGCTCCGGCCCGAAAGACGGCACGATATTCCCGGCATTACGAATGACAAAGAGCTGTCCCGGCTCCTGCTGGGTAACCAGTTCCGGCACCAGACGGCTGTCAGAACAGGAGATGAAAAGCGCTTTGGGATTCTGGCTGGAGGCCAGGCTGCGGAAGAGTTCTTTACGCTGGGGGAAGATCTCTTTCTGGAAGTTGAGGAAGCCCTCAATGATATGTTGCATAGCAGTGTCTCTTCTCTGTAGTTATTACGGTATGACAAAGATCACAGTTATTCAGTTTACCATCGATGACAAGAATGGGAATCGTTATTCAAACAGTTGCGCAGAAAACGCGCGCCGCCAACGCCTGCTTCTCCCCGTCTAATACACACCTTTTTGACGTGCTTTCCTGAACCAGTTTGCTACTCTGTCTGCTCCAACCGTCCACACGTTACCGACCGCCTGCCTGCGGCGGACATAACAGGAGTCGCTATGTTCCTATCCAGCCTGATGGCCATTGCCGCGGTGCTGATCATGGGCGTGATCAGTCCCGGCCCAAGCTTTATTTTTGTCGCGCGCAATGCCGTCGCTCGCTCGCGTCTGCACGGTATGGTGACCGCCCTCGGTACCGGCGCCGGTGCGGCCATTTTCTCCATTATGGCGATGCTGGGCCTGCAGAAGGTGCTCACCGCGGTGCCGGAGCTGTTTATTGGTTTGAAGGTGTCGAGAGGCTGGGCTATAAAATTTTTCGCGGGTCGGCGCAGCCGATGGACTTTTCCGCCAGCGGGATGGCCGGCAACCGCTCTTTGCTGAAGACCTTCCGCGACGGGCTGTATACTCAGCTCAGCAATCCCAAAACTGCGCTGGTGTTCGCCTCAATTTTTACCGCCCTGCTGCCGGCGCAGATCCCCACCGCCTTCTATTACATCGTGCCGCTGATGAGCTTTCTGATCGACGTCAGCTGGTATTCGCTGGTGGCGCTGGTGCTGTCTGCCGACCGCCCGCGCCGCGTCTACCTGCGGCTGAAGCGGCGGATCGACATCGCCACCGCGACGGTGCTGGAGGCGCTGGGCCTGCGGCTTATCGCCACCTCCCTCACCCGCTAGCGGGTTACACGGTATAGATGCGAATATCGTGCTGCTGAAAGGCAACGCGATATTCGCGACTGATATTCTCTTCCACCACCAGCACATCGATATCGCTGCTGGCGGCCACCACAAACCGCGCTGCGGCCGGAATTTTATCCGAAGTCAGACCAACAATAATTTCGCTGCACTGTTTAATGACCGCTTTCTTGAACTCGCAGTCGGCATAGTCAAAGCCGGTCAGGCCCGACTCTGGCGCCATCGCGCAGCCGCCGATAAACCCCTGGTCGAATAACATGCCCTGCACCTGAGCCACCGCCGCGGCGCCGACGCAACCGCCGCTCGCGCGCTGTACCTGGCCGCCAAGCATCACCACGTCATACAGCGGTTTTTTCACCAGTACCGCGGCGATCTCCGGCGAGTTCGTTACCACCGTCAGCGCCAGCTCGGTGGGCAGCGCCTCGGCCATCGCCAGATTGGTGGTCCCGGTATCAATGAAAATAGTGCCGCCGGGCTTCACCAGCCGGGCACACTGTTGCGCGATCCTGAGCTTTATCGCGCGGTTTTTATCTTTCCGCTCACTGTAATCCCCCGCTTCCGGCAGACTCAGCACCGCCCCGCCATACACCTTTTTACAGAATCCCTCGCGGCTGAGCTCATGCAGATCGCGGCGGATGGTATGCTCCGACACCTGAAGACGCGCCGCCAGCTCCGCGCACACCACTCTGCCGTTTTCCTGCAGGATCTGGCAAATCAGCGCTTGTCGCTGTTGAGGGAAAGCAGCATAATCGAGCATAACACAATCCTTAAATGATCAAAACAGAGCAGTAGCAAGCATGATCGTCTGCCCTGCTCTGGTTGTCAACGTTCCTGCCCGGAGGTTTACCATGAAAATTGCCCATTTCGCCCTGTGGACCCAACAGCTCGACGTCCAGGCCCGCTTCTGGGTGGACTTCTTTGCCGCCAGCATCAATGAAAAATACCTTAGCCAGACCAACCCCGGCTTTGCCTCCTATTTTGTTACTATCGACGACGAGGTGGTGATAGAGTTGATGAGCAAGCCTGGCCTGCAGCAGGCCAGCGCGGATAATAACCATACCGGCTGGGCGCATCTGGCCCTCTCGGTGGGCGGGGCGGAACAGGTCGATGCCATCGCCCAACGCGCCGGGGCCGCCGGAATACTGATTTCGCCGCCGCGCACCACCGGCGACGGCTATTATGAGGCGGTGATCGCCGATCCCGATGGCAACCTGATCGAAATCGTCGCATAGTCAGCAGAACGCCAGTATTCAGGAGGCAGCCATGGCACATTACCGGATTATCGACACCGCATCCTGGCCCCGCCGGGACCATTTCACTTTTTACCGCCAATTCGCCAACCCCAGCTTTAATCTCTGCGTGCCGATAGCGGCGCAGCGCCTGTACGAATGTGCGAAGGACCGTCGGGTCTCGTTTTTTCAGCTCGCGCTCTATGCCCTGCTGCGCGCGGCCAACGGGGTACCGCAGCTACGCCAGCGAGTGCGGAACGATGAGGTGATTGAATATGACAGTCTGGCAGTAATGACGCCGGTGATGACCGTCGGAGAGGGATTCCGTCAGGTGTGGTGCGACAATGCTCCCGAGTTCACCGCCTTCAGCGCCGCGGCCACGCCGAAGATTGTCGCGGCAAGAGAGACATCCCCGGCGCCGCTCATCGTCGATGGCGAGCATTTTATCTGCGCCAGCTGTCTGCCATGGCTCCACTTCACCTCGATGACCCATGCGGAATATGCCGTCGGCGCGGCGGTCCCCGCGCTCACCTGGGGAAAATTGCAGAATGGCGTTATCCCGGTGGCCGGGCGGTTTAACCATGCCTTCGTCGATGGTCTCCACGCCAGCCGCTTTTATGCCCTTGTCGAAGAGGGATTTAATGACCCCGAGCGGCTCTGGTTGCCGCTAACCGAAACCGCACCCTCCCTGCTTCCCCCAGCGGCGAAGGAGCGTTAACATCTGCCCGGAACTGACCGCCAGGGAGCCTTACTCCCTACACGGTGGTCGGTACGGGGCCACTATCATCGTTCCCTTTCAGCCGGCGAATACCGCGCAGGTGTGACGCCTGTTCAGAACCTCGCGATTGAAAAGCTGGGTCACAGACAGCATGCTGACCAACCATCATCAGACAGCGGAAACCACTGCTTCATAGCCATAAAATGGGATTATATTGCCGATCCTTTGCTAAGGATAATTAGTTATAAATCATAGCGTTTCAGTGTTAGACAGGGCGAAGTGCGCCTCTTATCTTTCGTCATGAATTGTAAATAACCACGCAATCATTTGATGAGGTAGCACTTTTGTCCAGATTACAACAAGGATTAAAAACCAGACAAACCCGCTTCGCCCTGGCGCTAAAAGTGGCCCTGCTCGGCGGCGTGGTAGCATTTTCTTCTGTTGCCCATGCGGAAGTGATCCTGAAAGAAGGCATCACCCCGGCCAGCGACGCCAGCCAGATCCCGGCCTGCGCCAAACTGCGCACAGACACGGTGGTGGCCGGGATCTCCGAGCCGCAGGGGATCTTTAACCCCTACTTTTTCGTCAACGGCTGGGATGAGAACGTGACTAACGTCATTTTTTCACGCCTGATCGACTGGGACAGCCAGGGCAAGCTGGTCCCGGGACTGGCGGAGAGCTGGACGGTCAGCCCGGATAACAAAGTCTATACCATCAAATTGCGCCCTGGTCTCACCTTTAGCGACGGCTCACCGCTGACGGCGGAAGATGTCGCCTTTACCCTGACGGTCCTGCTCGACCCCAGCTATGATGGCGATACCGACATCACCCTGGCCAATATCGCCGGCGGGGCGGACTACAAAGCCGGCAAGGCTGACAGCGTCAGCGGCCTGAAGGTCATCGACCCGCTCACCCTGCAGGTGACCACCACGCAGCCAGGCGCCACCACGCTGGCCAAAATTGGCGGGCCTGTACTGTCGAAAGCCTGGTACGGCAAAGGGTATCAGCGGGGGAATCTCGACTATCTGCGCTCACTGCACGGCAAGCCGCTGGGCAACGGCCCTTACGTGTACGACAAATATATTCCCGGTCAGGAAATACGCTTCCATGCCAATAGCCATTTTTACCGTGGGACGCCGCCAACGCCGCGCTTTATCTATCGCGTGACCAATCCGTCCACCAACTTCCAGCTGTTCCAGACCGGGGAGACCGACTACGACGCCTTTACCTCGCGCCCCGACGATATTGAGCAACTGAAGATGCTCGGCTTCGCCAATATTAATCTTTACGGCTCCAGCGACTACAGCCAGGTGGAATTCAACGTGCATCGCCCGGCGCTACAGGATAAGCGGGTGCGCCAGGCGCTGATTTACGGCCTGGATAGGCAGAAGCTGATCGACGTGGTCTATCAGGGATACGGCAAAGTCGCCATCGAACCGATCGCGCCGATCTCCTGGGCCTTTAACGCTGAAGGCGTCGACCCTTACCCTTACGATCCGGCCCAGGCCAAAAAGCTGCTGGATGAGGCCGGCTGGAAACCAGGAGCCGACGGTATCCGCGCCAAAGACGGCCAGCGCCTGGAGCTGACCCTGCTGGTGAGCAAGAAGGTGCTCAACGATGCGCTGATCCCCATCGCCAAGGAGAACTGGCGGCAGATTGGCGTGCTGCTGAAGCCGCAGGTGGTGGATTTCAACGCCCTGATGGCGCAGCGCAAAGCCGGAAATTACGATTTGGCCTCGTTCAGCACCAGCACCCTCAACGACCCGCACGACGGGGTATGGGATTTCTACAGCAGCGAAGCTAAAGAGTCCGGCTACCATAACGCGGAAGTCGATAAGCTGATTAACGCCGGCAACGCGGTGCTCGACATCGAACAGCGCAAGCCGATCTACCACCAGCTGTATAAAGTGCTGGCCGACGATCCGCCGGTGATCCTGCTCGGCTATCGCGAGATCCTTTCCGCCAGCAGCGCCCGCGTCAGCGGCTTTAAGCCGGATATCTACAACGGCCTGACCGGCAGCCTGCCGGATGTAAAAATCGTCAAATAAATCCCTGGCCGCCGGGTTAACCGGCGGCTGATGTGAGACCGTCATGAGAAATTTCATCCTGAGGCGCCTGCTGCAAACGCTGCCGATGCTGCTGCTGGCCTCCTTCATTATTTTTTTGCTGTTTGCCAAAACCCCCGGCGACTTTATCGATGGCAATATCACCCTGACCGCTGCCCGCGCCGCGGAGCTGAAGGCGATCTACGGCCTCGACCAGCCGCTATTGACCCGCTACCTCCACTGGCTGGGACAGTTGCTGCGCGGTGATTTAGGCTTTTCGCTTCAGTATCAGATCCCGGTCAGCCAGTTGCTCAACCAGTACATCTGGAACTCTTTTCTGCTGGCCAGCGTCGCGCTGGTCTTTTACTGGGGCATCGGCCTGGCGGTCGGCGTGGTTTCTGCCCTGCGACCCGGCTCCTGGTTTGATCATCTGGTGAGCGTCGCGGTGTTTGCCGCCATGTCGTTCCCCACCTTTTTCCTCTGCCTGCTGCTGATTAAATGGTTCGCCGTCGATCTCCACTGGCTGCCGGTAGGCGGGATGACCAATACCGGCAGCGACGAGAGCGGCTGGCAGCATGTGCTGCAGGTGGCTGCCCACCTGGCGCTGCCGGTGCTGGCGCTGGTGATGCTGCAGGCGGGCAGCCTGACGCGCTATGTGCGCGCCAGTATGCTCGACGTGGTGAAAATGGATTTTATTCGTACCGCCCGTGCCAAGGGGTTGCAGGAGCGCACGGTGATCCTCAAACATGCCCTGCGCAACGCCCTGCTGCCGATTATCACCCTGCTGGGCTTCGAGCTGCCGGGGCTGTTCTCCGGGGCGATCATTACCGAAAAGGTATTCAACTGGCCGGGGGCGGGCCACATTCATATCGACTCGCTGGCCGCCCGCGACTATCCGGTACTGATGGGGTTTACCCTATTTCTGGCGGTGCTGACGATAGTCGGGAATCTGCTCGCCGACGTGCTGTACGCCTGGGCCGATCCGCGTATTCGGGTGAGGTCATAATGATCCTGTCTTACTTAGCTTCCCGTCGCCGCCAGCGGCAGGCGG
>OHRJ01000140.1_pt1 | contig 29620 bp, 24 predicted proteins | sample 1578401 | NCBI WGS metagenome assembly OHRJ01 (sample SAMEA3879520, study PRJEB24766) | human gut metagenome | biome: human-associated habitat; feature: feces | place: USA | collected 1985/1987 | reverse complement strand
GCCGCCACCCGGCACAAAATCGGCTCCGTGCCCGCTGTCCTTGCCCGGCGGCGCTACGCTTGCGCGGGCCTACGAAGGGCGCGAATAGAGCGCCAAATCGCGGGTAGCCTTTGTAGGCCGGGTAAGGCGCCAGCCGCCACCCGGCAACATGTTGGGCTCGGAGCCTGATTTCTTGCCGGCGGTGGTGGAGACTATTATCGGTTTCCTGGTTCTCAGCCCGGGAAAGCGTTTCTCACGCGTGACTTCAGCGTACTCTGTGCTCCCGCTTCGTGGTGCTGCACCCGGTTCTCCGTGGCGCAGGGAGCGTCATGGAACGGCAACGACTGCCGTACGGTTCTCTCTCCCTCCGGAAGAAGGCCTGGGTGAGGGAAAGCACTGCCGGGAAGTCTTTTATGTTATCTGTGGCTTCAGCGCACATTGCGCTCCCGGTTAGTCTTCTGCGTTATGTCTCTTACGGCGCAGGGAGCGCACAGGGGGCGGCCAGTCGCCGCCGCCCCCTGTACCCCCGGGCTCCGGCCAGCAACATCGCCACTGCGTGGTGCCTTCGACTTATCCCTGCAGGCTTCGGGTCGGGCCGAGGCAGCGTCCGTGCAAAACACGGCCCTCAGCCCGCATCCATGCGGGCTGCCCCGGCCTTCCGGGAACGTCTCAGCGATGTTGAGGCCGCAACACCGGCAGTTTCAGCAAGACTGGTGAATAAATTAACGACAGGTTGAGCGAATCCCAGGTCGGGTAAGGCGCCAGCCGCCACCCGGCAATAAAGCGGCTCCGTGCCTGATATCATGCTCGGCGGCGCTGCGCTTACGCGGGCTTACGGTAAGGAGTAACAATCTGATATATAAATGGTTAAGTAGGCCGGGGAGGGCGACAGCCGCTGCCCGGCAGAAAGGCGAGCATATTAGCGAAAACAGGTTTGTCATCAGTCTCAAGGAATGCCTATGAACGTAACCCGAAAAGAGCAGCGCATTATTCAGCGCGCGCTGAATGCCTGGCAGGCCAGCGGGGAGTTAACCCCCTCGGACAGCCAGCGGCTGGCGCAAACGATGCGCGTCTCCCCCTTCGACTGGCGGCGCCTGAGTCGCTATGCCTTCTGGACCGCGCTGGCCTGTGTGCTGATTTCCCTGGGCAGTCTGTTCGCCGACAGCGAGCTGGTGGCGTGGCTGCTGAGCCTGTTCAGCCACTCGGCGCTGATGCGGATCCTGCTGCCTGCGCTGCTGGCAGTCGTCTGCTACGGCTGGGGTTTTCGTCGCCAGCGGCGGGAGACGCAGTGGCACTACAGCACCGAGGCGATTTTGTTTCTGGGCGTCGTCTTTACCGCCGTGGCGCTATGGCAGCTTGGCGAACGGCTGGATAACGGCAGCGGCCATATCGCACCGCTGTTTCTGGCCGGATGCGTGATTTACGGCGCCATCGGCTATATTGCCCGCTCCGGGCTGGTGTGGCTCTTTTTTCTGCTGGCGCTGGGCAACTGGTTCGGCGCGGAAACTGGCTACGTCTCGGGGTGGGGCGCCTACTGGCTGGGCATGAACTACCCGATTCGCTTCGTCCTGTTCGGCGGCGCGCTGCTGGCGCTCTGCTACGGCGCGCAATCCCTGCTTCGCCAGCGGCAGCTGTTTACCGTCAGCAAGGCGATGGGCCTCACATACCTGTTTATTGCGCTGTGGATCCTGTCGATTTTCGGCAATTACGACGCAGACAGCTGGTACCAGGTGAGCCAGGCGCGACTCCTGCCGTGGGGGCTGCTGTTTGCCGTAGCGGCCGGCGTCTGCATTTTTATCAGCCTGAAAACCGATGACGGAATGCTGCGCGGCTTCGGACTAACCTTCCTGGCGATCAATCTCTATACCCGTTTCTTTGAGTTTTTCTGGAACGGGATGCACAAGGTGCTGTTTTTCCTGATCCTTGCCGTCTCGCTGGCGGTGATTGGCCGCTATGCCGAGCGCATCTGGCATGCGGGGAACGTTAAGCCATGAAAAATTAAGCGTTTTTAAAGAAGTGTGGCTGGCGGCAGCGACGTCCTGCGCGAATTGTCGTATAAGCGAATTTTACGCTTTTGACAGGGGAGCGAGATGAATAAGGAGTCGATTTTTCGCCAACTAGAACAACGGATCGCCGGGCGAGCGCTGACGGCGGAAGCGCTGGGCGAGTTTAACGCTATGGCCATCGCCGATAGCTTGAAGCAAAAACGCAGCATCATCAGCCATCATCTGAATAATCTCCATCGCGAGCAGCGGGTGGTCAAAGTGAACGGTCGCCCGGTGCTGTTTTTACCCGTTACCGTTCTGCGCGATCATCACCGCCTGGCGGTTCGGCACGGCGAATACGCCTCCATTCAGGCGCTGTGCGCGGATCGTCAGGATAGTCTGGCGCAGCTGATTGGCGCGCAGGGCAGCCTGCAGGAAGCATTGCGCCAGTGCAAGGCTGCCATCAGCTACCCTGGCGCAGGTCTGCCGCTGCTGCTGCGGGGCCCTACTGGCACCGGGAAAAGTTTTCTAGCTCGCCAGCTCTGGCACTACGCAATAGATGAAGGTATTTTACCTGCCGATGCGCCTTTTACCGTATTTAACTGCGCCGAGTACGCGAATAATCCAGAACTACTGACCTCGAAGTTATTTGGTCATGCGAAGGGGGCCTTTACCGGCGCCGATAAGGCCGTTCCTGGTCTTATCGAGACCAGCAACGGCGGGGTGTTGTTTATCGATGAGGTTCATCGGCTGCCGCCCGAAGGCCAGGAAAAGTTGTTTCATTTTATGGATAACGGTAGCTGGCGCCGGCTGGGGGAGAGCGCCGACGAGCGCAGCGCCACGGTGCGGCTAATTTTTGCTTCAACCGAGGATCTGGAAAAACACTTCCTGGCGACCTTTATTCGCCGTATTCCGGTGATTGTAAAAATTCTGCCGATCGCTGAACGCGGCCAATTCGAGCGGCTGGCGTTTATCCACCACTTTTTCCGCCGTGAAGCCCAGCGTTTGAACCACGATCTGGAGCTGGATGGCGAAATCGTCAGCCAGCTAATGCGTGAAACGCTTGAAGGAAATGTCGGTGGGCTGGAAAATTTGATTCGCAATATTTGCGCCAGCGCCTGGACATTTGGCGAACGTGATAGCGGTCTTTTACATATAAAAGCGGGTTTGCTGCCCGACCGATTACTGGCGGATGCGCCTTTTACCCTTCAGCAAAATAGCGAGCGGGTTATGATTTACCGCGATGGCGACGCGCAGCCTCTTTTTTCTGGTCGTCACCATGAATACCAACGGCTAACGGAAAATATTTGTAGCCTGTGCGAGGAGTTGGCTCAGGATAATATTAGCGTGCGGACCTTTGAAAAGCTTATTTATCAGAACGTGACGCTCTATCTTGATGCGCTGATGAATCAGGAGAGTACGGTCTCTCTGCAGGACAAACGGCTGCGCTTTATTGAAGATGTGGGCAAAGCAATCGCTGTCAATTATGACCTTCAGCTAAATGTCGAATTCGCTTATCTTACCGGCCGCTACCTCACCAGTCTCCCTCTGGCGCCGCGCAGCGTTGCTGAGCCCGTGCGTCTGGTGATGCAGCGCTGGCTGGACTCCTCGGCGGGGCTGGCGCAACGCATCGCGGAGAAACTACTGGATGTCGTCAATAATAAATACGATCTGCTCATCGATACGATTGACCGTCTGGCGATTACCGCCATTGTCAGTAATGCTATCGATGCGACCAGCGGCGGAAAAGTGAAAGCGCTGATAATCGCCCACGGTTATTCGACCGCCAGCAGCATTGCCGGCGTTGCCAACCGCCTGATTGGCGAGAAGATCTACCAGGCCATGGATATGCCGATGGAGGTGGCGTTTAACGATGTCAGTCGCGCCGTGGTTGATTATCTCCAGCATACGGACACGCGTGCGGGTGTGATGGTGCTTATTGATATGGGCTACACCAAGGAGATTGCCGATGCGCTTTTGTCGGTGATTAACGGCCCGCTGGTAGTGGTGGATAACGTCACGACCCGCATGGCGCTGAACGTTGCCAGCGAGATCGCGTTGGGAAAAAACATCGAACAAATCGCCGAAGAGATCGTGCCGCTTAATCAGTCGCGTTGGGATGTGTTCTGGCCCGCAGAAAAAAAAGAGCGTGTGCTGCTGGTGACCTGTATTACAGGTATCGGTACCGCATTTAAATTTAAAAATCTGATGGAGAAGAGCCTGCTCAACGATTTTGATATTAACATCATCGCCTGCGAGTATACGCGCTTAAAAAACAGTCGTACGGCGGTATCGTTGCTCCACCAGTATGAAGTTATTGCGGTCGTGGGTACCCACGACCCGCAGCTGGCCGGAGTGCCCTGGGTTGGCATTGAGGAACTACTTGGCGAGCAGGGGCATCGACATCTGAGTCAGCTCTTAAGCGGCTATCTTAATGAAAAGCAAATTGCGCTGATTAATAAAAATATGGTTCGTGAGTTTTCACTGCATAACGTTGTCAACTCTCTGACGATACTGAATGCTGGAAAAACCATGGGCCATATCGAAACCATTATCGCTGAGTGGCAAAATACGCTTGGTTTTCATTTTAATAATAACTTAATTATCAGTTTATATGTGCATCTCAGCTGTATGATTGAGCGTCTGGTAATGCGTAATGAAATTAGCCATTATAAAGATCTTGAGCAATTTACCCGCCAGCATGGTGAATTTATTGCCATGGTGAATCACTCGTTCCAGCGCCTGAAAATACTCTATAACGTGGCGCTACCGGTAGCGGAAATTGGCTATATTCACGATATTTTTGAATTACGTATTGAAGATTTTAGCTGGTAATCCTCAACGCAGCCCCGGAGAATTACGCCGGGGCTGGCAGGCGGTTAGCGAATCAATATTCGACTTTCCACATATAGCGGCGGGTGGTCAGCGGGTGGTTGCGAGCGGTGGCCAGCGCCAGGTTGTAAACATCCAGTACGCAGTTGTGCAGCAGGCCGCAGAAATATTCGCGCACGCTGGCGTGCAGTGCGTCGATTCCCACCTTTTCCACGTCAATAATCTGCAGTTTTCCCTGGTAACGTTCGATAAAGCGGATCGCGCGATCATCCAGCGGGCGGGTGCGGCCGCTGCTTTTTAATAAAATAAACGGCGTTCCCGTTTCGGTAATCTCAAAGGGGCCGTGGAAATACTCGCCGCTGTGGATGCTGGCGGAGTTAATCCACTGCATCTCCAACAGAATACAGATGGATTCCTGATGCGCGGCGCCGAATGAGGGGCCGCTACCCATCATGTAGATGACCTTTTCGGTCTTCCAGGCTTCGGCAAAATGGCGCGCATCCGCCTGAACCTGCTGCTGAGCGCCGCGTACCACGGATTCAAAACTGGCAAAGGCGCTGACCATCTCATCGTAATGGGCGTATCCCTCAGTTTGCGCAAGCACTTCCAGCGCCAGCCACAGGCTGTATGCCGCTTTTTGCTGCGTCGGATCGACGGTTTCGGGATAGCGCGCCCAGCAGTATTCAATAGTGTAATCGCTGTGTTCGCACAGCGGCGTGCCGGGGGTATATACCAGTCCAATAGTGGCGGCGCCTTTCTGACGCGCGATGCGGGCGGCTTCCACCGTTTCAGCGGTGTTGCCCTGCTGCGAGGCGAGGATCACTACGCTGTTTTTACCTAACGCGTTCGGCGTCGCATGGACAAATTCATTACTGGTAACATAGCCGACGGCCAGCTTTTTAGCTTCACAATCGAGAAAATATTTCCCCGGCCAGAAACCGGTTAATGAACCACCGCAGCCAACAAACCATACGCGCTCAATGTGCTGCTTAGATAAAATATCGCGAATAATAGTATGTGCGTTTTGATGAGCTATAGACATATTGGTCTCCTTGGGATGTAACGGGTCCTCCGCTGAAACGCGGATAACTTTTACTATGCGTCAATTAATTGAGTTGTTTACTTTTCATTTTCTGGTGGAAATGCGGATCCTTCGGTATTGCGGGATCGATGCCCTTCACTGGCGGCAGTCGGGCACAAACCATTTGTAACGGAATAATATATTCAAAGACCGCAAAGTCGGGATCGTTAATAAATGCGAAGGGCATATTTTTGCCGTTATTTTCGACTTGTGGACCAATGCGATAAATATGCTGAGTCCAGCCGCCAAGTATTTCCGCCAGGCGATCCTGACGCTCATCGGGAAACGGATCGAGCATGATCAGGGTAGAGCGCTCGTCGAAGGCGTTATAGATCCCGTGGATGAACTCCTCAAATTCGTAACCGGCAACCGGACAGCGTAGCGTTTCAAGCATCTTTAGCGCACCTTCCTGAACGGTGCCAAACAGCCTTGCCGGACCGGTCAGGCGAATGTCCGCGCTGTCGATAAGCGGTCGGGCATGATTGAGAACCCACGCCTGCGAGGCCTCAATGAGCGTCGGCAAATGATTAAACGTGGTATCCATGCGGACGAGTAGCGCCTTGCGCTCCTCATCGCTCAGGCGCCGCTGGCGACTGGCGACAGCAAGCGTTAGCAGCATCAGATTAAGTATGGTGCAGTGATACCCTTTGGTTTTGGCGCCAGCCCGCTCTTCTCCACAGGGTACTGTTAAGACCAAATCTGCCGCCCGGTCGATAACGGCTGGCGCTTCCCCGGCCATGGAAGCGGTAAGATGCCCGGCTGCCCGGGCGCGTTCCATTGCGGCGAGGGTAGAGAGGCTGCCGCCTCCCTGAGAAATACCGATGACCAGCGCTTTGTCGCTGAGGGTCAGCGCCGAATCATCCAGCAGAAAAGGCCAGTAGACATCAACGGGTAGCCCGCACCACTGCTGCATAAACGAGCGGGCGGTCAGCGCGCCGTGATAAGAGGTACCGGAGCCGGTCAGGATAATACGCGTGACGCCGCGCTCCGTTAGCGCTTTTGCCGCCTGCCAGAGATCTTCCCGCGTCTGCGTCAGCATAGCGAGCAGACAGGCGGGTGTTTCATTCATATAGTCTTCTACGTGCATAGGTGATATTCCTCTTCTTAAAGCAGGCCTAGCGCGCTGGCCGCCATGCCAAACGCGACGGTTCCGAGCAGGATCCAGTTAATATTGACTCCCTTGCGGATCAACTTGTACATCCCAAGGGTGAAAAGCAGCGGCAGCAGCGAAGGAAGTATTTTGTCAATAAACTCCTGCGCCTTCATGGTGGTCTGCCCGGCGGTAAAGCTGAGCGGGGTGGTGATATCTATCATGCTGGCGGTCATCGCGCCGACGACCATGAGGCCAACAATTGATGCGATATAGGTCACCCGGTCCATAAGGCCGCTTTGGTAAATTCTCATCAGCCAGGTCGTACCCGCCCGGTAGCCGAGCTTCAGGCCATACCAGCGGCACAAAAGATGCGGCAGGTTATAAACTAACAGCGCCAGTATCGGTCCCAGCAGGCTGCCCTGCTGGGCGAAATAGATACCCATCCCGGCGGCGATAACCTTTAATGATCCCCAGAATATGGAGTCGCCGATGCCCGCCAGCGGCCCCATCAGGCTGGTTTTAATCGCGTTTATCGACTCCTCATTAAATTCGGGGTTACGCTGGTTCTCTTCTTCCATGGCAATCGACAGGCCGAAGATAAAGGTCGAGAGATGGGGCGTGGTGTTAAACAGCACCAGATGACGCTGCAGGGCGCGCCCCAGCTCCGTTGGGTCCTGATAGATGCGCTTCAGGGCTGGCGACATTGCGAAGGCATAGCCCATATGCTGCTGGCGCTCGTAGTTCCAGGAGCCCTGTAGCGTAAAGGAGCGCCAGAACACGCTGCGTAAATCGCGGGCGGTGATGCGGCTTGCATCATCGCTTTGCGGCTGGGTAGCGCCAGTCACAGTTTGCGTCATTTCGCTCATGATTAGCTCTCCTGCTGCTTAAGATTAAGGAACTGGCTGATGATAAATGCCAACACCACAGCGAACAGCGCGATGGCGATGATATCCAGTTTGGTATATGCCGCTATCAGAAATCCCAGACCGAGGTACGGCATCAGTTTGCTGCTGAGCATCATGCTGATCAGCAGGGCGAAGCCGAGCGCTGGCAGGATCTTACTGGCGACGATCAATCCATTGGTTATCACCGGCGGAATGGCCTCCAGGAACCAGCTTACCGCCGAAGAACCAAGCAGAATGGCAAAAAATACCGGTAGAAATCCGTTTAAAAAATAGAGTAGCGTCGGACCGGCGAGGTGCATCAGGCCGACCATTCGGGTATTACCCTGTGCCGCATAGCGGTCCGCCAGATGACCAAAGCGGGCGTTCACCACGCGCACCAGGATTCCCAGCGTCTGCGCCAGCATTGAGACAGGGATGGCGATGGTGAGCGCAGCCTCTGGACCACGACCGGACATGATCGAAAACGCGGTGGCCAATACGGAGCCGGTCACGATATCTGGCGGGTGCGCGGCGCCGATGGCGACGTTGCCGAGGAAAATAAGCTCCAGCGTAGCGCCAATCAGAATCCCCTCATGTAAATTACCGCAGACCAGACCGGTGAGGGCGCACATCACCAGCGGTCGATCGATCATTGATACCCCAAGCAGGCGGCCATCAAGTATCCCCAGGGCAGCGATCAGTCCGAGTAACGTTGCGGTGAGCAACATAGTGACCTCCGAAGTTAAAGTTGGTCGTTAAGGAGTTCAGCCGAGTGGGCGGGTACCTGACGCATCTCCAGCCGAATACCTTTTTCTTTTAGCGCTCTGCTATGGGCGATTTCCTCTTCGGTCAGATAGATGGCCTTGCCGAATTGTCTTGCCCCTTCCTTCTGTGGCAGACCGCCGTAATTAATTGCGCTAATTCCTGGGACTTTTTCCACTAGCGCGAGGGTTTCCGCAGTATTGCCCAGGACCACCATGACTTTTTTATGATCCAACTTGCCGCTGTTAAGCTTTTCCGCCGCCTGTTCAACGGTGGCGATGTCCAGCGTGACGCCCGCTGGCTTTGCCAGGTTAAGCGACATCGTAATGAAGGCATCCGCCGCGGCTTTGGCGTTGGCGACGATGATATGGTCGATATCCAGCGCTCGGGTCCAGGCAAAAACCACCTGGCCGTGCAGCAGCCGATAATCAATGCGCACGAGTTTAATCATGAGATTCTCCCTGTGGGTCAGAGGATGGTTGTGTTATTAGAGGATTGATGAAAACAATGGATTCACGCGCCGCGCTGGTGGCGTAGATAATCGCGGCCTCGGTAGTGGCTTCTTCGCACAGCAGAAACTCCAGCAGCAGAGTCAGATTGATGCCGGCGACCACGAAAACGTTGCGATGTCGCATCAAGACGCTCACGGCGCTATTGTTGATACTGCCGCCAAGCAGGTCGGTGAAGATCACCACTTCATCACCATTCGCCTGGACGATGAGATGCTCCAGGGTTTGCTCCAGCTGTTCGGTGGTCACGATATCTTCGTCATAGGCGCAGACCGGGATAACGCCGTGTTCGTCGCCAATCAGCAGCGACAAACTGTTCACCAGTCCGCGAGCAAAATGGCCGTGGCTGGCCACATAGATATGTTTCACCCGGTTTCTCCTTCATCCAGATAGCGGTATCTGTTAAGAGCAAAGGGCGTGCCAGAAATGAAAAGTATTATTTATCAATTAATTAAATCGTCTGGTTCACACTAAAGTCGTTATTCCTGGCACAAGCGGGATTATGAGCGCCAGAAACTTGGCACAAACGGCAGAAAAGAGGGGGAAAGAGTGGGTGAAGAAAGTCCCGGGCGAGACGCTGCTGCGCCATGGCCCGGGCGTTCCCGGCAGAAGGGAATTAAATCTCGGTAATGGTCGTCGACTGCGGCAGACGCGACTTCGGCAGGGTAGCGTTGAAATCTTCTACGCTATGGTGGCCGACCGGGACCACCACCAGGCTGGTGTAGCCCTGGGCTTTCAGGTCAAATTCCTCATCGAGGATCGCAAAATCGACCCCTTCAATCGGCACGGCGTCGAGACCCATCGCCGCTACGCCCAGCAGGAAATTGCCGACGTTGAGATACACCTGTTTCGCCATCCACTGATCGTCATCTTTCAGCTCTTTGCGGTGCATATCGGCAAAGAAGGTGCGACCCTTGTGGTTAGCGGCTTTTGCGTCCGGGGTGGCGAAACGGCCATCGGCCTCTTCCTGATCCACCACGCGCTGCAGCCAGGCGTCGTCCATCGCGGTTTTCGCGCAGAACACCACCACGTGCGAGGCGTCGAGAATTTTACGTTCGTTGAACACGTAGGTGCCGCTGGCGGCTTTCGCCACGCGAGCTTTCCCTTCATCGGTGCTGGCGACAATAAAGTGCCACGGCTGGGAGTTGGTGCTAGACGGGCTGTACTGCAGCAGCGTTTTCAGCTGTTCCGCTTCCCCGGCAGTCAGCTTTTTCGTGGCGTCAAAGGCCTTGGTGGAATAGCGCTTCAAAGCGACCGATACGATATCCATAACTCTTCCTCACAGTTTACAGCACCTTACCGGTGCGTTCAGGAGAGGAAGAGTACAGCGAAGATCGCAAAATGATAAGGGTGAAAAATGCGATAACACTTATCGCATTTGGCTGAAAATCAGCGCGGACGCAGGCGCTGCTGGGCCTTTTTACTCAGCTTGTTCACCACCTGATGCCACGAATCGTCAATCAGCTCAGCCAGCAGATCCTCGCTAATATCCTCTCCTGGCACCACCGTGATCCAGTGTTTCTTGTTCATATGGTAGCCGGGTTCGATACTGCGATAAATTTGCTGATTCAGCAGCGACTTCTGCGGCTCGGCTTTGAGATTGACCAGCGCCCGGCCGCGAATAGTCATGGTGATCATAAAGATGCGGCCGTCGACCTTAAACACGTCGTACTCTGGCCCAAAGGGCCAGCAGTGTTCGGTAAACGGGTAGGTCAGGGCGATACGGTGAGCGCAGGGATGCAGTGTTTCCGGCGTCATTAGGCGTCCGCCTCATGCAGGGCGTGCCACATGGCTTCAAAGCCGAGGGCGATAATCTCCCGGGCGCGCTGCGGATCGTGGCTGGCGAATTCGATGGTGGTTTCCGCCAGCGACAGAAACAGGGCGTCGCCAAAGGCGCGGTACGCCTCGCTGAGGAATATCTCTTTCACCGACAGCTGGCACATTTCGTTGAGCTCCGGAAAGCTCTCTTTTACCTGGCGGCGGGTTTCGTCGGTGATGCGCTCGCTGAGCGCCATCCGGCGGATCGCTTTGTGCTCCATCGGGTTGCGCACGCCCCAGTCGATATAGCTGTTCCAGATATTGCGCGCGTTCTCTTTCGGGCGCTTCTCGTCCGGATCCAGCCCGGCGATCATTGTGCGCACCAGGCGCAGCTTAATCGCGAGGTACAGCTCGTTGAGCAACTCATCCTTGGTGGCGAAATAGCGAAACAGCGTTCCCTCGGCCACACCGGCGCTGCGGGCGATGGCCGACGTCGAGGCGGCTATGCCGGACTGGGCGAAAGCCGCGGTGGCAGCTTCCAGTAACGCTTGCTTTTTATCTTCACTCTTTGGACGAGCCACTACTTTTTTCCTCACGCAGGTTTAAACAAACCGCCGATCTTGGCACGTCTGACCAGGTCGCTGCAACGGCGGAACGCAAAAATTGAAAATCGTCTTGACGACTTTCATCGCTTTCCTAATAATGAGTGCGTACTCACTCATAATCAAGTTATATCATAAAGCCTCCGGGATGGGGCTTTTGTCTGGTCAGGATATGAACCGTGTCACTTTCAGCGTGGTCGCCATCATGTTACTCGCAGCAGCAACGACATTGCCGTTTGTTCTTAATGCCGGTTTTGGTAAAGCGCCGCAGGGGGCACAGCTTAGCCAGGTGGAAGCGTCTCCTCACTACCGGGACGGCCAGTTCCATAACCAATTGCCCACGCCAGGGTTCACCGGGCAGAAAAATATGCTGGCGGCGTGGTGGGATTTCCTGATGACCAAACGGGAAAACGCCCGTCCCGCGCAACCGCTGCCGCTGGTGAAGACCGATCTGGCGACGCTGCCCCTCGGGCAGGACGTGATGGTCTGGCTCGGCCACTCCTCCTGGTACCTGCAGCTGGCGGGAAAACGCATCCTGATCGACCCGGTGTTCAGCGATTACGCGGCGCCGTTCTCTTTTATCAATAAAGCCTTCCCCGGCGACTATCCGTGGCGGGCGGAAGGGATGCCGGAGATCGATCTGCTGATCATCTCCCACGATCACTACGACCATCTGGATTACGCCACCATTCGCGCCTTACTGCCGAAAATTAAGCGGGTCATTACGCCGCTGGGGGTCGGATCGCATCTGCGCTACTGGGGAATGGACGGGGCGCTGATTACCGAAGCGGACTGGCAGCAGGCGGTACCGGCCAGCGACGAGCTCACCGTCCACGTGCTGCCGGCGCGGCACTTTTCCGGCCGTGGGCTGAAGCGTAACCAGACGCTGTGGGCCAGTTTTCTGTTCGTTACCCCGCAGCAAAAGATTTATTACAGCGGCGACAGCGGCTATGGGCCGCACTTCAAAGCGATAGGCGATGAGTTCGGTCCGGTCGATCTGGCGATCATGGAGAACGGGCAGTATGACCAGGACTGGAAATATATCCACATGATGCCGGATGAAACGGCTCAGGCTGCCGACGACCTGCGCGCTCGCGCGGTGCTGCCTGGGCATGCAGGACGATTCGTTTTGGCGAAACACAGCTGGGATGAACCGTATCAACGGCTGGCGGCTGCCAGCGAAGGAAGGGCCTGGCGTCTGCTGACGCCTGTGCAGGGCGAGCCGGTGTGGGTCGCCGATAAGACGCAATCATTTAACGCCTGGTGGCGCTAAGCGCCAGTGCAGTATCAGAGGAGAGAGCATATGACGATTTCCGCTCAGGTGATTGATACTATCGTCGAGTGGATTGATGATAACCTGCATCAACCGCTGCGTATTGATGATATCGCTCGCCATGCCGGGTATTCGAAATGGCATCTGCAACGGCTGTTTTTACAGTACAAAGGGGAGAGCCTGGGGCGCTATATTCGCGAAAGGAAGCTGCTGCTGGCCGCCCGCGATCTGCGCGACACCGATCAGCGGGTCTACGATATCTGCCTCAAGTATGGCTTCGATTCGCAACAGACCTTTACCCGCGTCTTCACCCGGACCTTCAATCAGCCGCCGGGCGCCTACCGCAAAGAGAACCATAGTCGCGCCCACTGAGGCGCGCCTCTCCTGGTTTACCGCTCGAGGGAAAACCAGCTACGCCACACCCAGCGCAGCACCAGATACTCAATGGCGCCCAGCGCTAAGAACCACAGACAAAACAGCACCGTATAGAGCTGGTTGAGATCCATCATATGGAATGTCTCAACCAGCTTTTGCGCCAGCGTCAGGCCCAGCGAAGGCGCGGGCAACAGCAGACAGGAGAGCAGGGCCAGCAGTAAGATCCCGGCGGCGGAGAGCAGCGTTTCCAGTGGATGTTTCATGTCATGTTAATCATCAGTTAAAAAACATATTGTCCGGTAAAATAATGCTTAACGCAATATGCTTTGTTTTTTTACTCGCTATAACACGACTATTTTAAATATTATCGCCTGCCTTTCGCTCTCATGTTAATTAATCTGAAATAATTTGTAATTAAATTAATTGCAGCCGGGTGTAAATTAACGTCATTATTATGCCAGCGCTTTTACAAAACTGTAAGTGCTATATCCCACCAGCGTAGCAATGATGATGGCTAGCGCGATGTACAGCGCCAGTCGGCGTCCTCGGTAGATTCCAAACATATTTTACCTCGTTTAGTTTTGGTTTATTAATATTCTGTAATAGTTTGTTTGTGGAATTAACTTATCACAATTTTTTATTTTGCGAAAAATTTAGACTTGTATTGGTTCACATTTTTATCGGCATTTTTGCCCTTTTTTACTTCATTGGCCAGGAATAATTTCAGGCTTTCCGACTCACGGAATTTATAAGGAAAATGTAAATTGACCAAGATGAATAACCCAAAGTTTACGACGCCCTCGGGCGACACCGCGCCACGGCAGGTCTGGCAGCAGACCGTTGACGCAGTGCTGGCGCAGACCAAAAGCCAGGCCGCTGGGTTAAGTTCCGCAGACGCCGCCGAGCGCCTGAATACCTGTGGGCCGAACGCGCTGCCGGAAAAGAAAGGCAAACCGGGCTGGCTGCGCTTTCTCGCCCACTTTAACGACGTACTGATTTACGTGCTGCTGGCCGCCGCGGCGCTGACCGCCATCATGGGGCACTGGGTCGATACCCTGGTAATCCTCGGCGTGACGGTGATTAACGCCCTGATCGGTCATATCCAGGAGAGCAACGCCGAAAAATCGCTGCAGGGGATCCGCAACATGCTCTCCAGCGATGCCCGCGTCCAGCGTAACGGCAAGCATGAGACTATCCCGACGCGCGACCTGGTTCCGGGGGATATCGTTATCCTGCGCGCCGGCGACCGCGTGCCGGCGGATATGCGCCTGATTGAAACCCACAACCTGCGGGTGGAAGAGGCGATCCTCACCGGCGAGTCGACGGTGGTGGAAAAAACCACCGAGCCGCTAAGCGGCGATTTACCGCTCGGCGATCGCAGCAACCTGTTGTTTTCCGGGACCACCGTTAGCTCAGGGGCGGGAAAAGGGATCGTGGTGGCCACCGGCGGCGATACCGAGCTGGGCCATATCAACCAAATGATGGCGGGCATTGAGAAACACCGCACGCCGCTGCTGGTGCAAATGGACAAGCTGGGCAAAGCCATCTTTATCCTTATTCTGGTGATGATGGCGGCGCTGTTCGTCTTTAGCCTGCTGTTCCGCGATATGCCGGTCTCCGAACTGATGCTGTCGTTGATTAGCCTCGCGGTGGCATCGGTCCCGGAAGGGTTGCCGGCGATTATCTCGATTATTCTGTCGCTCGGCGTACAGGCGATGGCCCGTCAGAAAGCGATTATCCGCAAGCTGCCGACGGTGGAAACCCTCGGCGCGATGACGGTTATCTGCTCGGATAAAACCGGGACCCTGACCATGAACGAAATGACGGTGAAGGCGGTGATCACTGCCGACAGCGTCTATCGGGTGGAAGGGGATAGCTATGAGCCGGTCGGTAAGATCCACGCCATTGACGATCCGACGCCGGTCACGATCGCGCCCGGCTCGCTGTTCGAGCGCTATCTGCGCACCATCGATCTGTGTAACGACAGCCAGCTTATCAAAGAGGAGAGCGGGCTGTGGAAAATCACCGGCGGCCCGACCGAGGGGGCGCTGAAGGTGCTGGCGGCGAAGGTCACTCTGCCGCCGCTGACCAGCGAACTGCGCAGTAAAATTCCTTTTGATTCGCAATATAAATACATGTCGACCCTCTACCGGCTGGGTGAAGAGGAGGTAGTGCTGGTCACTGGCGCGCCGGATGTCCTGTTCCGCCTGTGCCAGTATCAGCAGAGCGACAGCGGATTGCAGCCGCTGGATCTCCCGTACTGGGAAGGCAAAATTGAAGAGTACGCCCGGGAAGGGCTACGGATGGTGGCCGCAGCCTGGAAGCCGGCTGCCGCAGGCCAGACCGAACTGACCCATCAGGATCTGCAGCAAGGGGTGATTTTGCTAGGGGTCGCCGGGATGATGGATCCGCCGCGTCCGGAGGCCATCACGGCGATTGCCGACTGCCTGCAGGCCGGGATCCGCGTGAAGATGATCACCGGCGACCACCCGCAAACGGCGATGAGCATCGGCAAGATGCTGGGGATTGGCAATGCGGGAAATGCCATTACCGGACGCGAGCTGGAGGTGATGGACGACGCACAGCTGAGCGTAGCCGCGCAGCAGTTTGATATCTTCGCCCGCACCAGCCCGGAAGATAAGTTCCGCCTGGTGCAGGCTCTGCAGAGTAAGAAAGAAATTGTCGGAATGACCGGCGATGGGGTGAACGATGCCCCGGCGTTGAAGCAGGCTGACGTCGGCGTGGCGATGGGGATCAAGGGGACCGAGGTGACCAAGGAGGCCGCCGATATGGTGCTGACCGATGATAACTTCGCCACCATCGCCAGCGCAGTCCGCGAGGGGCGCCGGGTGTATGACAACCTGAAGAAAACCATTCTCTTCGTCATGCCGACCAACCTTGCCCAGGGGTTACTGATCGTGATCGCGCTGCTGGCGGGCAACGTACTGCCGCTCACGCCGGTGTTGATCCTGTGGATGAACATGGCCACCTCCGCCACGCTGTCGTTTGGCCTGGCGTTTGAAGCCGGTGAGAAAAATATTATGCGGCGGCCGCCGCGCGATCCGAAAATTCACGTGATGGACGGCTTTGCCATCTGGCGCGTAGCGTTTGTGGGGTCAATGATTGCGGTCAGCGCCTTTATTCTCGAAGCCTGGCTGCAGCCGCGCGGCTATTCGCCGGAGTTTATTCGTACCGTGCTGTTGCAGACTCTGGTCACCGCCCAGTGGTTCTATATGCTGAACTGCCGCGTATCGGATGGATTCTCGTTAACCAAAGGTCTGCTGGCCAACAAAGGGATCTGGATCGTCAGCGGCGTACTGCTGGTGCTACAGCTGCTGATTATCTACGCGCCTTTTATGCAGATGCTGTTCGGCACCACCGGGCTGCCGTTCCGCTACTGGGTGATCACCTTTATCATCGGCTTCGCCATGTTCCTGATCGTTGAACTGGAAAAACCGCTGACCCGCAAATGGCGTTCCGCCTGACGGCGTGAAGCGCTGAACGAAAAAGAAAAGAGGGGGCATCGCCCCCTCTCTGGCTGACGACAAACCTGTTTCGTCATTGTGCTCGCATTTCTGCCGGGTGGCGACTTTCGCCTTACCCGGCCTACGAAAGACTTCAATATCAAACCGTTATGCAGTTATCTGTAGGCCCGCGCAAGCGCAGCGCCGCCGGGCAATTCCTGAAGATTGCACATTGTCAGCAGTTTGAGAGAGGGCATCGCCCTCTCTTTTATTATGGTTCACGCTTGTTGCGTTTTACTGTTTCGGCTCGGCGACCACGGTGCTTCCCACGCCGCGGTTATTGTACTCCCACATGCGGTTGAAGCCGTTGTCGTTGAGGTTGCGCTGCAGATTGCCTTTGTCATCGGCGCTGCCGGTGTTGCCGCTGAACGGGCGGCCGGAGCCTACCGCCGCCGCCCACGGCTGGGCAATATTAAAGCCTTCATTGATAGCGCTGTCGCGGATCACCACCTGGCCGTTGCTGTTGCCATCGACATCCAGCGCGCGGCCGAGCTGCGCGACGTTATCCCCGGAGGCGGTGAAGCGGCTGTTGGTCGCCAGGAAGCCGTAGGTCACGCTCTTCAGAGTAGCCGGCGCGAAGACATAAGCCTCTTTCTGGGTACGGGAGTTCACCACGCGGAAATCGGTGTTATCAAACACCACCGCGCCGCGGCCGGAAACGATATCCACATCGCCTTCAATGTAGCTGTTGGTCACCAGGGTGCGGGTCTGACGGTTGTCCTGCAGACGGTTTTGCACGCCGCTGTTGGTCACGAAGAAGGTGTTCTGACGGCCAAGAATATTGACCTTATTGATCTGTACCTGGTCGCCATCGCTGCGCAATGCCACCGCCTGGTGGGTACCGGCGTCAACGCTGTCGCCGAGGTTGTTGGCGATGGTCAGGTTCTGCAGCTGCAGACCATTATTCTGTGACCAGAAGACTGCGGAACACATTACGCCGACGGTCGCCGCGGATTTGCTTTGGCAACTGTCGAACATATACCACGCCGGTTTACCCGGCATATATTTACCGCCTGGATTGACCAGACGACGCCAGGTGTTGCGATCCATCTCGGAATCAATGGCTTCGCTGATTTTCACGTCGATTGGCTTATCGCCAGTACCATACAGGGTCAGGGCGCCCGGCGCCGCCGGAACGTAGACGGTTCCCGGGTACTCGCCCGGCATAATCGCGATATACAGACGACGGTTAGAGTGACGGGCAATTGCCGCATCCACCGCCGCCTGAATGGTGGTATGGGTTACGCCCTGGGTTCCCGCAGGGCCGACGATAAAGTCAGGCTGCGCCGGCAGGCTGATAGCAGACGGCGTCCAGGCGGCGGCGTTGGGAGCCAGCGACTGGAAATAGGCCGCCGGCGTGAAGTTTTTCGCTTCTTCGGCGTTGAGTATGGGACGCGCGGTAGTGCCCGGTGCAGTCTGCGTTGAGGGCTGTTGATCGGCAGGCGTCGAGCTACAGGCGGACAGCGTCACGCCGAAGGCCAGCGCCAGCGCCAGACGGGAAACGGAATATGTGTTCATGTTGCTCCGGGCAAAATTAAGCGTAGTGAAATACCCCGGCTGAGACGCCAGGGTATAAGTCCTTTAAAACCTGCTGTTTTATACTAACTTGAACGAAACGGGAAGACGTGGACGGAAAAACTTACCGTCTTTACGCAACGCGCAGCCCTGCCGGATGGTCTTTAGTCACAAAAAAATAACATTTCCCTGCGCTATTGTTGACTTTACCGGCGTTATGAAAATAAATGTCTATACAACCCATGACAAGTTAAGTGCTATGACTGAAGCCACTTCCGAACTCGTTATCTGGCGAAACGGGCGTCTCGCCACCCTGAACCCCGATCACGCTCAACCTTACGGCCTGCTGGAGCGCCACGCGCTGCTGGTGCGCGACGGCCGCATCGCGGCGATTGTCGCCGAAGATGACGTCCCCAGCGGGCGCAGTATCGATCTTGAAGGCCGGTTGGTAACGCCGGGATTAATCGACTGCCACACCCATCTCGTCTTCGGCGGCAGCCGGGCCCAGGAGTGGGAGCAGCGGCTGAACGGCGTGTCGTATCAAACCATCAGCGCCAGCGGCGGCGGCATTAACTCCACCGTGCGCGCCACGCGCGACAGCAGCGAAGCTGAACTACTGGCGCTGGCCAAGCCGCGTCTGGAACGCCTGCTGCGTGAAGGGGTGACCACCCTGGAGATCAAATCCGGCTACGGCCTCGACCTGCCAAACGAACGCAAAATGCTGCGGGTCGCCCGACAACTGGCCGATCATAATGGCGTGGAACTGTCGGCGACGCTGCTCTCCGCCCACGCCACGCCGCCGGAATATCAAGGCGATGCTGACGGCTATATTACGCTGGTCTGCGAGACCATTTTGCCGACGCTGTGGCAGGAGGGACTGTTTGAAAGCGTTGACGTCTTCTGCGAAAACGTCGGCTTCAGCCCGCAGCAAACTGAGCGCGTCTTTCAGGCGGCGCAGGCGCTGGGCATTCCGGTAAAAGGCCACGTTGAGCAGCTCTCGTCGCTGGGCGGCGCGCAGCTGGTGAGCCGTTATCATGGGCTTTCCGCCGACCATATCGAGTATCTGACGGAAGAGGGCGTGGCGGCGATGCGCGAAAGCGGCACCGTGGCAGCCCTGCTCCCCGGCGCGTTCTACTTCCTTAATGAAACCCGTAAACCGCCGGTCGAGCTGCTGCGCAAGTACCAGGTGCCGATGGCGGTGGCGACCGATTTCAACCCCGGCACCAGCCCCTTCGCCAGCCTGCATCTGGCGATGAACATGGCCTGCGTTAAGTTTGGCCTGACGCCGGAGGAGGCGTGGGCCGGGGTGACGCGCCATGCCGCGCGGGCGCTGGGGCGCCAGGCCAGCCACGGCCAGCTGGCGCCGGGCTTTGTCGCTAACTTCGCCATCTGGGATGCTGAGCATCCCGTCGAGATGGTGTATGAGCCGGGGCGCAGTCCGCTCTGGCATCGCGTTGTTCAAGGAGAGTTGCAATGATGCTGTGGCAAGCTACGCCAGCCAGTCTCTGGCAGGGACGCGACGACAGCGCGGAAGCGCCCAATGCGCTGCGCCTGTTCCAGACCATCGTCCGCGCGGAACGCTTCGCGCCGCAGGAGATGCCCGGCGATATCGCGCTGCTCGGCTTCGCCTGTGACGAAGGGGTCCGGCGTAACAAGGGGCGTACCGGGGCAGCGGACGGCCCGGCGACCCTGCGCCGGGCGTTGGCCAATATGGCCAGCCATCAGGGTCATGACCGCTGCGTGGATATGGGCACCATCAGCGTCGACGGCGAGCAGTTAGAAGCCGCGCATCAGGCGCTGCGCGAGGCGGTGGCCGACTGTCAGCGGGCGGGTAAACGCACGCTGGTCCTGGGCGGCGGCCACGAGACGGCCTTCGGCCACGGCGCTGGGGTACTGGATGCCTTCCTGGGCGAAAAAGTGGGCATTATTAATCTCGATGCGCATCTGGATCTGCGCTTTGCCGACTGCGCCAGCTCCGGGACGCCGTTCCGCCAGTTGGCGCTGGAGTGTGACGCGCAGCAGCGCGGTTTTCACTATACCTGCATCGGGGTTAGCCGGGCGGCGAACACCCAGGCGCTATGGGATGAAGCGGCGCGCCGCCAGGTGGCTATCGTTGAAGATCTGGAGGTGCTGACAGCCTTCGAAACTCGCGTGTTGCCGGAGCTTGAGCGCAATATCGCGCAATTCGACCGTCTGTATCTGACTATCGATCTCGACGTGCTGCCGGCGCGAGAAATGCCGGCGGTGTCGGCCCCGGCGGCGCTGGGCGTGCCGCTGGCCACGCTGCTGCGCATCGTTGAGCCGCTGTGCCGCAGCGGTAAGCTGCAGGCGGTGGATCTGGTGGAGTTTAACCCGCTGTTTGACATTGACGGTCAGGGCGCTCGCACGGCGGCCCGTGTGGCATGGCAAATCGCCCATTGGTGGCGCTAGCGATCCGCGCTATTATTTTCGTTTCGCCGCTCCGCTTATTACGCATAAGGAAAGCCAGGCCATGTTTGCACAACAACCTCGTTCCGCGCCCGCGCCTTTCTATGAAAAGGTGAAGCAGGCGATCAGCGAAAAGATCCACAGCGGCGTCTGGCGACCGCATGACCGTATCCCGTCGGAAGCTGAGCTGGTGGCCCAGTTCGGCTTCAGCCGAATGACCATCAATCGCGCGCTGCGCGAGCTGACGGACGAAGGCCTGCTGGTCAGGTTACAAGGGGTGGGAACCTTTGTCGCCGAGCCGAAAGGGCAGTCGGCGCTGTTCGAGGTGCGCAGTATTGCCGCAGAAATTGTCGCCCGTCACCATCAGCACCGCTGTGAGGTACTCCTGCTTGAGGAGACCCGGGCGGATCATATTCAGGCGACGGCGCTCAGCGTCCCGGAAGGCACCCGCATCTTTCACTCGCTGATGGTGCATTACGAAAACGAGGTGCCGGTGCAAATCGAAGATCGCTGCGTCAATGCCGCAGTGGTCCCGGACTATCTGCATCAGGACTACACCGCCACCACGCCCCATGATTACCTGTCGCTGATCGCGCCGTTAACCGAAGGTGAACATATTGTTGAAGCGGTGCAGGCCACGGCGGAAGAGTGCGCGCTGCTGCATATTCACGCCCACGATCCGTGCCTGCTGATCCGTCGTCGCACCTGGTCGACAACCCACATCGTCTCCCACGCGCGCCTGCTGTTCCCCGGTAGCCGATATCGTCTGCAGGGGCGCTTTGGCTCCTGATCCACGCTGGCGTCAGCAAAACGTGATTGCTGACGCAATATAACAAAATTGTATCATTTCTGTTAAATCCTGGCTTGCGCATGCTTGTATAGACAAGTATATGTATCTACGTAAACAACGTTCATTGTCAGGAGAAACCCCGATGTCCCAAAGCAAATATCGCCAGCTGGACGTCCGTGCGCCAAGAGGCACGACGCTGACCGCGAAGAGCTGGCTGACCGAAGCCCCGCTGCGTATGTTAATGAATAATCTTGATCCCGATGTCGCCGAAAACCCGCACGAGCTGGTGGTCTATGGCGGTATTGGTCGCGCAGCGCGCAACTGGGAATGCTATGACGCTATCGTGAAGGCGCTGAAGAACCTGGAAAGCGATGAAACCCTGCTGGTGCAGTCCGGGAAGCCGGTGGGCGTATTCAAAACCCATGAAAACTCACCGCGCGTGCTGATCGCCAACTCCAACCTGGTCCCGCACTGGGCCACCTGGGAACACTTTAACGAGCTGGATGCCAAAGGGCTGGCGATGTACGGCCAGATGACCGCCGGCAGCTGGATCTACATCGGCAGCCAGGGCATCGTACAGGGTACCTACGAAACCTTCGTCGAAGCCGGTCGCCAGCACTACCAGGGCAGCCTGAAAGGCCGCTGGGTATTAACCGCCGGTCTGGGCGGCATGGGCGGCGCGCAGCCGCTGGCCGCGACGCTGGCCGGCGCCTGCTCGCTGAATATCGAATGTCAGCAGAGCCGCATCGATTTCCGTCTGCGTACCCGCTACGTGGATGAGCAAGCCACCTCGCTGGATGACGCCCTGGCGCGCATCAAAAAATACACCGCCGAAGGGCGGGCCATCTCTATCGCGCTGTGCGGCAACGCCGCGGAGATCGTACCGGAGCTGGTGAAGCGCGGCGTGCGCCCGGATATGGTCACCGACCAGACCAGCGCCCACGACCCGCTGCATGGCTATCTGCCGAAAGGCTGGAGCTGGGAAGAGTATCAGCAGAAAGCCGAATCCGACCCGCAGGGCACTATTCTGGCGGCGAAACGCTCGATGGCCGATCACGTGCAGGCGATGCTGGCCTTCCATGAGATGGGGGTCCCAACCTTCGACTACGGCAACAACATCCGCCAGATGGCGCAGGAAGTGGGCGTCAGCAACGCCTTCGATTTCCCGGGCTTCGTGCCGGCCTATATCCGCCCGCTGTTCTGCCGCGGTATCGGCCCGTTCCGCTGGGTAGCGCTGTCCGGCGATCCGCAGGATATCTACAAAACCGACGCGAAAGTGAAAGAGATCATCAAAGATGATCAGCATCTGCACCACTGGCTGGATATGGCGCGCGAGCGCATCAGCTTCCAGGGACTGCCGGCGCGTATCTGCTGGGTCGGTCTGGAGTGGCGGCAAAAGCTCGGTCTGGCGTTTAACGAAATGGTGCGCAGCGGCGAAGTCTCCGCGCCGATCGTCATTGGCCGGGATCACCTTGACTCCGGCTCCGTCGCCAGCCCGAACCGCGAAACCGAAGCGATGCGCGATGGTTCTGATGCGGTCTCCGACTGGCCGCTGCTCAACGCCCTGCTCAATACCGCCAGCGGCGCGACCTGGGTGTCGCTGCACCACGGCGGCGGGGTAGGCATGGGCTTCTCGCAGCACTCCGGGATGGTTATCGTCTGCGATGGTACCGATGAAGCGGCGGCGCGTATCGCCCGCGTCCTGCACAACGACCCGGCCACCGGCGTGATGCGTCATGCCGACGCGGGGTATGAGATTGCCATTGAATGCGCAGCAGAACAGGGTCTGAATCTTCCGATGGTGGCGGCAACGCAGGGGAACGCTAAATGAAATCTTTAACTTTGATCCCGGGTCAACTCAGCCTGTCGCAGCTCCGCGACGTTTACAGCCACCCGGTAAATATTACCCTCGACAGCGGCGCGTTTGCCGCCATTGACGAGAGCGTGGCCTGCGTCAACGCCATCCTTGCCGAAGGGCGTACCGCCTACGGCATCAACACCGGTTTTGGCCTGCTGGCGCAAACCCGTATCTCGACGGAAGATCTGGAGAACCTGCAGCGTTCGCTGGTGCTGTCCCATGCGGCGGGCGTTGGCGAGCCGCTGGACGATGATCTGACGCGGCTGATTATGGTGCTGAAGATTAACAGCCTGTCCCGCGGTTTCTCCGGGATCCGCCTGAGCGTGATCCAGGCGCTGATTGGCCTGGTGAATGCCGGCGTGACGCCGTGGATCCCGGCCAAAGGCTCCGTCGGCGCTTCCGGCGACCTCGCGCCGCTGGCGCATATGTCGCTAACCCTGCTCGGAGAAGGTAAAGCGCGGGTACGCGGCGGCGACTGGCTGCCGGCCACCGAAGCGCTGCGTCAGGTGGGGCTGGAGCCGATTACCCTGGCGGCGAAAGAGGGGCTGGCGCTACTCAACGGCACCCAGGCCTCGACCGCTTTTGCCCTGCGCGGTCTGTTCGAAGCCGAGGATCTGTTCGCCTCCGCGGTCGTCTGCGGGGCGTTAACCACCGAAGCGGCGCTGGGCTCACGTCGTCCGTTTGATGCGCGCATCCATGAAGTGCGCGGCCAGCGCGGGCAGATTGATGCGGCGGCGTTGTATCGCCACCTGCTGACCGACGATAGCGCGATCTCGCAGTCGCACCATAACTGCAGCAAGGTGCAGGACCCGTACTCCCTGCGCTGCCAGCCGCAGGTGATGGGCGCCTGCCTGACGCAGATCCGCCAGGCGGCTGAGGTGCTGCTGGCTGAAGCCAACGCGGTCTCCGATAACCCGCTGGTCTTTGCCGCCGAAAATGACGTCATCTCCGGCGGTAACTTCCATGCCGAACCGGTGGCGATGGCCGCGGATAATATTGCGCTGGCGATCGCCGAAATCGGCTCGCTCTCCGAGCGCCGCATCGCGCTGATGATGGACAGCCATATGTCGCAGCTGCCGCCGTTCCTCGTCAAAAATGGCGGCGTCAACTCCGGGTTTATGATTGCCCAGGTCACGGCGGCGGCCTTAGCCAGTGAAAACAAAGCGCTGTCGCACCCGCATAGCGTTGACAGCCTGCCCACCTCCGCGAACCAGGAAGACCATGTTTCCATGGCGCCGGCGGCCGGTCGCCGCCTGTGGGCGATGGCCGAGAACACCCGCGGGGTGCTGGCCGTTGAGTGGCTGGCGGCGGCGCAGGGGCTGGATATGCGCGAAGGACTGACCACCAGTCCGCTGCTGGAAGAGGCGCGTCACTTGCTGCGCGAACGCGTGCCGCACTATACGCAGGATCGCTACTTCGCCCCGGATATCGATAACGCCATTGCGCTTCTGGCGGCCCGTCACCTGACGCGTCTGCTGCCTGCCGTACTGCATTAATCACCGTTGTTCTCTGTACCCGCGTCGGGGGAAGTCATTCCCCGACCGCCCTACACCGCATATTTGTCGTCATATAAAAAAATCAGGACACCTGTATATGCAACAACAACACAAGCCACATCTGCTGCGCGGGCTCAATGCCCGACACATTCGGTTTATTGCGCTCGGCTCCGCTATCGGCACCGGGCTGTTCTATGGCTCGGCCTCAGCCATCAAAGCGGCGGGCCCGGCGGTGCTGCTGGCCTATCTGATTGGCGGCGCGGCGGTGTTTATCGTCATGCGCGCGCTGGGCGAGATGGCGGTGCGCAACCCGGTTTCCGGCTCCTTCGGCAGCTATGCCCGCCAGTATCTCGGGCCGCTGGCCGGGTTTATTACCGGCTGGACCTACACCTTTGAAATGGTGATCGTCGCCCTGGCCGACGTCACCGCCTTCGGCATCTATATGGGATTGTGGTACCCCGATGTGCCGCGCTGGATCTGGATCCTCAGCATCATCTTCTTTATCGGCGCGATGAACCTGTGCAACGTGCGGGTATTTGGCGAGATGGAGTTCTGGCTGTCTCTGGTGAAGGTGGTGGCGATTATCGCCATGATGCTGGCGGGGGCGGGGATCATCTTCTTTGGCTTTGGCCACAGCTTCCCGGCCACCGGGCTGGAAAACCTCTGGAGCCACGGCGGCTTTGCCCCTAACGGCTGGCAGGGCGTTATCGCCTCGCTTGGCATCGTGATGTTCGCCTTTGGCGGGGTGGAGATTATCGGCGTCACCGCCGCAGAAGCGAAGGATCCGAAGAAGGTGATCCCGCAGGCCATCAATACCATTCCGCTGCGCATTATCCTGTTCTACGTCTGCACCCTGGCGGTGCTGATGGCGATCTTCCCGTGGAACAGCTTTGGCGAACAGGGGAGTCCGTTTGTGCTTATTTTCGACGGTCTGGGGATCCCGGCGGCGGCGACCATCCTTAACATCATCGTGATCAGCGCCAGCATCTCGGCGATTAACAGCGATATTTTTGGCGCCGGACGCATGATGTACGGCATGTCGAAAGAGGGGCTGGCGCCGAAAAGCTTCCAGCGCATCGCCAGCAACGGTGTGCCCTGGATGACGGTGGTGGTCATGGGCGGCGCGCTGCTGGCGGCGGTGGTATTGAACTATCTGATCCCCGAGCAGGTATTTGTGCTAATTGCTTCGCTGGCGGCATTCGCCACGGTATGGGTGTGGCTGATGATTCTGCTATCCCATTTTGCCATGCGCCGCGGTTTGTCTGCCGAAGAGCGCAGCCAGATCGCCTTTCCCATTCCGTTCTGGCCGGTTGCGCCGCTGTTGACGCTGCTGTTTATGGGGCTGGTCATCGCCGTATTAGGGATGTTTGCCGAAACGCGGATGGCGCTGATCGCCGGCCTGGTCTGGCTCGGGCTGCTGACGGTGGTGTGGTATGCGCGGGTGCGTAAAACGGCGCTGCAGGTAGCCACTGAACAGTAAGATCAATTTCCCCGGTGGCGCTGCGCTTACCGGGGCTACAAATGGCACGGACCGTAGGCCGGGTAAGGCGTCAGCCGCCGCCCGGCATAAAAGCGGCTCCGTGCCCGCGGCAATCGCCCGACGGCGCTGCGCTTGCGCGGGCCTGGGGGTAGTGTAGGTCGGGTAAGCGCAGCGCCACCCGAAAAACAAATGGCGCCGCGGGTACCCCGGATAAGGCGTAAGCCGCTATCCGGGGGGATAATTAACTGAACAGGGCGGTGATGGAAGCGCTGGCGAGCGAATGGAAATGGACGTTAAAGCCGACCATCGCGCCGCTGGCCTCAGCATCCACCTCAATTTTCTCGACGTCCAGGGCGTGGACGGTGAAGATATAGCGGTGGGTTTCGCCCTTCGGCGGCGCCGCGCCGCCGTAGCCTGCCTTACCAAAATCGGTGCGGGTCTGAACGGCCTCTTCCGGCAGCTCCGCCTGACCGGAACCGGCCCCTTGCGGCAGGACGCGGGTATCGGCCGGCAGGTTTGCGACCACCCAGTGCCACCAGCCGGAGCCGGTCGGCGCATCCGGATCGTAGCAGGTCACCACAAAGCTTTTGGTTCCCGCGGGCACATCATCCCACATCAGATGCGGCGAAATATTGTCGCCATCGTAGCCCATGCCGTTGAAGACGTGACGATTAGGCAGCTTACCGCCGTCCTGGAGATCGTGACTGATCAGTTTCATGCTTCATCCTCATTGATAATGCGCTGATTAACAAAGAAGTGTAGCCTTCCCGACGACGCAATTCCGCTATTTATTCGCTAAAAAATGTTTCTTCCTGCACTGCCTGGTTGACCGCACGGGTCAGGCGGGTCAGCTGCTCGGGCGTGATGATGTACGGCGGCATCAGATAAATCAGCCGGCCAAACGGACGGATCCAGACTCCCTGCTCGACGAAAAAGCGCTGCAGGGTGGCCATGTTGACCGGGCGACGGGTTTCAACCACGCCAATAGCGCCCAGCACGCGGACGTCCGCGACCAGCGCAGATCCCCGCGCCGGGGCCAGCTCGGCCTGCAGCTGGGCTTCAATCGCCGCCACCTGCGGCTGCCATTCGCCGCTCTCCAGCAGGCGCAGGCTTTCGCTGGCCACCGCGCAGGCCAGCGGATTGCCCATAAAGGTGGGGCCGTGCATAAAGCAACCGGCTTCGCCATTGCTAATGGTTTCAGCAACCGTTCGGGTAGTGATGGCGGCGGAAAGGGTCATGGTGCCGCCGGTCAGCGCTTTGCCCAGACACAGAATGTCGGCGGTAATCCCGGCGTGTTCACAAGCGAACAGCTTGCCGGTGCGGCCAAAGCCGGTGGCAATCTCATCGGCGATCAGCAGTATCCCTTCCCGGTCGCACATTTTACGCACCCGCTTCAGCCACTCCGGATGGTACATCCGCATGCCGCCCGCCCCCTGGACGATAGGTTCGAGGATCACCGCGGCGATTTCGTGACGATGCGCGGCCATCAGGCGGGCAAACGGTACCATATCCATCTCGTCCCACTCGCCGTCAAAGCGGCTTTGCGGCGCGGGGGCGAACAGGTTATCCGGCAGGTAGCCCTGCCACAGGCTGTGCATCGAGTTCTGCGGATCGCAGACCGACATCGCTCCGAAGGTATCCCCGTGATAGCCGTTGCGGAAGGTCAGAAAACGACGACGTGGTTCGCCTTTAGCCTGCCAGTACTGCAGCGCCATTTTCATCGCCACCTCTACCGCCACTGAACCGGAGTCGGCGAGGAAAACGCACTCCAGCGAGGCCGGGGTCATCGCCACCAGCTGACGGCATAGCGCAACTGCCGGCGGATGGGTGATCCCGCCGAACATCACGTGCGACATTTGGTCAATTTGTCCCTTCAGCGCCGCATTGAGGCGTGGGTGATTGTAGCCGTGGATCGCCGCCCACCAGGAAGACATACCGTCAACCAACTGTTCGCCGCCGGCGAGGGACAGCTCGCAACCGTGGGCGGACACCACCGGGTAGACCGGCAGGGGGGAAGTCATAGAGGTGTAGGGGTGCCAGATGTGGCGCCGATCGAAAGCGAGATCGTCCAGTGTCATAAGCGACTTGTAAACCATTTTGAAAACATTTAGGTTTACAAGTCTACACTGAACTTACTTACAATGAAACGTACACAAAATATTTCGCGCAGCATCGAGGCGGCAAGCGAGAACATCCCCAGGAGCATAGTTCACTATGTAACTGGGAGGCGCGAGTGCCGCCAACAAAGAGGCTGTGTGAAATAGGAAGTGTACGACCTTTTGGAGAGGAAAATGGCTCACCAACCTCGCTGGACAATGTCGCAAGTAACGGAATTATTTAATAAACCGCTGATCGATCTGCTATTCGAAGCACAGCAAATCCATCGTCAACACTTTGATCCGCGCCAGGTGCAGGTCAGCACCCTGCTGTCGATCAAAACCGGCGCCTGCCCGGAAGATTGTAAATATTGCCCGCAGAGCGCACGCTACAAAACCGGCCTCGAAGCCGAGCGCCTGATGGAGGTTGAGCAGGTGCTGGAATCAGCGCGCCAGGCGAAAAACGCCGGCTCCACCCGCTTCTGCATGGGCGCGGCGTGGAAAAACCCCAATGACCGCGATATGCCTTACCTGGAGCAGATGGTGAAAGGGGTGAAGGCGCTGGGGCTGGAGTCCTGTATGACGCTCGGCACCCTGACCGACAGTCAGGCACAGCGCCTGGCCGAAGCGGGCCTCGATTACTACAACCACAACCTTGATACCTCGCCGGAATTTTACGGCAACATCATCACCACCCGCACCTACCAGGAGCGCCTGGATACGCTGGACAAAGTGCGTGATGCTGGGATCAAAGTCTGCTCCGGCGGTATCGTCGGGCTGGGAGAGAGCGTAAAAGATCGCGCCGGACTGCTGCTGCAACTGGCTAATCTGCCGACGCCGCCGGAGAGCGTACCGATCAACATGTTGGTGAAGGTCAAGGGCACGCCGCTGGCGGATAACGACGACGTCGACGCTTTCGATTTCATCCGCACTATCGCCATCGCGCGCATCATGATGCCCACCTCCTACGTGCGTCTCTCCGCCGGCCGCGAGCAGATGAACGAGCAGACCCAGGCGATGTGCTTTATGGCCGGGGCGAACTCGATTTTCTACGGCTGCAAGCTGCTGACCACGCCGAACCCGGAAGAGGACAAAGACCTGCAGCTGTTCCGCAAGCTGGGGATCAACCCGCAGCAGACGGCGGTGCTGGAAGGCGACAATGAGCAGCAGCAGCGTCTGGAGCAGGCCTTACTCACCCCGGACACTGAGGAATATTACAACGCGGCGGCGCTATGAGCTGGCAGCAGCGAATCGATCGGGCGCTGGACGAGCGGCGGGCGGCGGAAGCTTTTCGCCGCCGC
>OHRJ01000138.1_pt1 | contig 29862 bp, 27 predicted proteins | sample 1578401 | NCBI WGS metagenome assembly OHRJ01 (sample SAMEA3879520, study PRJEB24766) | human gut metagenome | biome: human-associated habitat; feature: feces | place: USA | collected 1985/1987 | reverse complement strand
TATCCGATCTGAAACCCCGTGAAGCTAAAAAATGTCGTGGTGATCAGGATGCAGCTGAAGCGGGATTTAACGAGGGATTAAAGGCGCGTTTAAATCACGGCGTATCCGGTCAGGAATCATCCCTTTCTCTGGAGTACAAATCATGAAATTAACCGTCGGCAATATTCTTTTATTGTGCGCACTGGGAGGTATTCTCCTTTGGTGTGCAGTAGGGTTTATTGGCTATTACACCTTTGTCGCTGTCTGGGATTATTTTCATAAACTGTAAGAGGTTTCCGTATATGAATAAAAAACTCATAGCTGAAGCCTCCCGGTTTAAGTCATCGAATGAGCGTAAAGAATTCTGGTGTTTAATTATTGGCGTATTAGCAGCAGCCTTAACGCTATTCTTTATTTTTAACTTAGCCTGAGGAGATGAAGTCGTGAAAACTGATATCACCGAACTGGCGCAGCGTGTGCGCCATTGGGCTGACATGTCCGCACTGACGAGCGAGCGCGTGTCTTGCTTGAGCGTAGAGCAACTGGAAGAAATCGCTAATACGCTGGAATCCCGCACCGTCACCATTGAGCCATTTCGCTCGTTTGTTACCGATGCTGATTTAGTGGCGTTACACCGATTCGCAGAATGTTGCGATGACCCTGAATCTGGTGGTCACGATTTGGAAAAAGAGCAAGTGCTGCGACTTGAGGCAATTGGTGCATTGCGGCGATCTGGTTGTGTCCACTGGATTACTGGTTTTGGTGACGTCCTGATCTCCATTACAGCTGACTTAAGGGTGGAGGATGATCTATGACCCGAGACCAACTGATTAAAATCATCCATGTGGCAAAGCGCGAGCTATGCATGGATGAGGATACGTACCGCCAGTTGCTGAATACCTACGCTGGCATTGAATCCACGCGTGAAATGAATCTCGGGCAACTTAACCAGATCCTCGATGCGATGAAGAACATCGGGTTCAAGGTCCGTACCCAGAAGAAAGAGAAGCTGACGGCCACCGACGACCAGTCGAAGAAAATTCGGTCGCTGTGGCTTGAAATGGCTGACGAAGGTTTTATTCGTGACTGCTCCGAACGGGCAATCAACGTCTACGTGCACCGCATAACCGGCATCAGCCGCCTTGACTGGCTCAATACTCGGGCAGCAAGCCGTGTGATTGAGACACTGAAGCAGTGGCAGACTCGCGAACGTAAGGCGCAGGAAACCCTGCAGAGTGTAAAGTGATGTCGGGAGGTCACCATGACAACACCAATGGAGCATAAGCGGCATAAACTGCTGTCTGAGGTTGCTGACCATGTCACCGAGACAGGCGTTGATTACGGTTTGTCATCCGAGCAGGCTGAACAATTGGGGCTGGCTGTGGCAGATTTTCTGGCATCTCACTTTGGCGGGCAAAACTTCACTTTTCCTCGTGACTACGCGTATAAACTATCTCTACGCGATATGCAGATTTATGAAGAGTTCCGGGGGAATAACTGGGCTGAGCTAAGTACGAAATATGGCATTACTGAACGGGGGTTACGCAAGCTGATTCACCGTGTACACAAACAAGTGATGGCTCACCGTCAACCACAGCTGTTTTCCTTCGGTGATAACGAGTAAAATAATGGGCAGATGAAGAAATTTCTCTGCCCGATTTCTTTTTCACTGTATGTAATAGTTTTACAGTAACCATCCCAATAAATCCCCGGGACAGCCATAGAATCCCACAATTATCTCGCTTATCCCTGTCCATTTATCTCACTTCTAATCAGCTCGCTATCGCTATGAATACACCCGCTATCCGAACAACGCCGGCAAAGATGATGACAAAGTTAACCGCGGCGACGCGTGGGCCGGATTTGTCCTCGGCGACTGGCGTACAGAGCTGAACTATGTCTATGCCCGCAGCTCGGAAGGGGTCAGCCGCAACGACAATAAACCCTACTCGCAGGAATATAACGTGAAGGTGGCCTATAAGCTGGATAATAACTGGTCGCCGTATGGCGAAATTGGCAACGTCGGGGTGAACGACCGCAGCGATCGCCAGACCCGCTTCCGCGTTGGGGTGGCTTACTCGTTCTGACCGACCATTCATCCCTCATCGTTTGTTTTCCCCGGCGCCGTCAGCCGGGGTTTTTTTATGGGGGAAAGAGAAGGGACAAAAAAAGCCCTCCATGAAGGAGGGCAAGGCCAGTTACAGAAAAAAGTGTGGCGTGGATCAGGCGCTCAGCATTGACGGGTGCGCGGGTAATTTCGCGATATAGATGGCCGGTTTACCGTCTTTATCGGAGCTGAACAGAATGGCGCTATCGTCCGGGGTAAATGAGGGGTGCGGGTGCGTTACCTGGCGGCTGTTGGCCACCGTCGCCCACGAGGTATCATGGCGCGCGACGCGGAAGTAGCGCTTTTCCGCCACGTTAAAGACATACAGCCAGGGATCGTTATCAATGGAGTAGCCGCCGGTATCCTTGACATCCACCGGTGTACCTGAGCCATCGCCTACCAGCAGCGTGCCATCGAAATTGCTCATCAGATGCGAGCAGGCCGGCATCGTCATCAGGGCCTCGTTGACGCCGCTTTCGGGATCAAAGCGATAGATCGTCCGCCCCTGCTGGCCTTTCAGATAGGAGACGTAGATCAGCGCCGAACCGTCCGGCACCCAAAATTCATGAGTACAGCTTTCGCCTGGAGCATGCGCTTTGACTTTGCGAACATGGCTGCCATCCTCGTTGACCAGCCACATGCGGGCGTCCACCAGATCGTGCGGCCCTTCATGGCAGAAGGCGACGGTATGGTCGTCGAAGGGACGATAGATCGGGTGTCCCAGCCAGATTTTTTCCTCATGGATCACCTGGCTCTCACCGCTGCGCAGGTCGACGCGCAGCAGGCGGCAGTGCGGTCCTTTATGGAAGAAATCATGGAAAATCTGCCAGTCGTTGAGTGGCGTCCAGTCGCTTTTGGCAATCTCAATGCCCACCAGTTTGCTGCAATCGCTGTTTGCCACCCAGGTGCCATACCCTACCCAGTCATCGCTAACGCGATAAACTTCGCGCTCGGCGAGGGTGGTCAGGTTGACTTCCAGCAGGATACGGTCATTTTTCACGTAATAAAGCGACTTATCGTCCGGGGAGAGGAAGCCGCCGAAGGTGTTATCCCCGGCGCCTTCGGTTAGCTGGACGGCCTCGGCGCTGGCGATATTCAGCAGATAGTAGTTCCAGTGGCCGTCAAACTCGCCGGCGAACAGTAAATGGCTGCCATCGTTAAAAAAGCACTTCTGATAGAAGTAGTTGCGATGACAGGTAACCTCCGGGGGGGTTAAGCGGGTGACTTCCGCCCCGGTATCCGGATCGTGGCTGACGTGATAATTCAGTTTGACCCGCATGCCTTTAGCCATGTAGTGCTCCTTTCTTTCCTGCGATGCCGCTGGACCAGAGGCGTGTCGCTGAGTGGTGTTTTTTAAAAGATAGGTGTTAATTTATCAAAACATTATTTCATTATTTGTGATGGCTCACGCAGTTCAGCGTAATTCCCGCGTTTTCAGCGGTCTGCTGGCTTCGCTTCGGCACCTCTGCAGACAATCGGTAGAATCTTCATCTTTTCAAAACCTTTTCCGGCCTGGCGCGTGCCGGGAGGCTCCTTCGCTTTTTCTTTTTTTGTAATCGCCATCATAAAAAATGAAACATCGTTTTAAATAATATTGAAAATGGCTGGGGGCGGGGCTAAGATGGCACCCATCAGCAAAACGGAACTCTGTTTTATTTTCATTATGGTGGGCTCTGCCCGAGAGTTCGCCCCACGCTCAGTCGCGCCGCCGGCGCGGACCGGGCCGAGAGAACCTTGCCTGCAAACAGCAGGCTCTGAACGACTAAGGAACATAACATGATTCTTGATGCATTCTCCCTGCAGGGAAAAGTGGCCGTCGTGAGCGGATGCGATACCGGTTTAGGTCAGGGGATGGCCCTCGGGCTGGCGGAAGCGGGCTGCGATATTGTCGGTATCAATATCGTCGAACCGGTGGAGACTATCGAGCGGGTAACCGCGCTGGGACGCCGTTTTCTCAGCCTGACCGCCGACCTGCGCCAGATCGACGGTATTCCTCAGCTTCTGAAGCGGGCGGTGGCGGAGTTCGGCCATATTGATATTCTGGTCAACAATGCCGGCCTGATTCGCCGCGAGGACGCGCTGGCGTTCAGCGAAAAAGACTGGGACGACGTGATGAACCTCAACATCAAGAGCGTATTTTTTATGTCCCAGGCGGCGGCGAAACACTTTATCGCCCAGGGCAGCGGCGGGAAGATCATTAACATCGCCTCCATGCTGTCGTTCCAGGGGGGGATCCGCGTGCCGTCGTATACCGCATCCAAAAGCGCGGTGATGGGCGTCACCCGCCTGCTGGCCAACGAGTGGGCCAAACACAACATCAACGTCAACGCCATCGCCCCGGGGTATATGGCGACCAACAACACCCAGCAGCTGCGCGCCGACGAGCAGCGTAGCAGCGAAATCCTCGATCGCATTCCCGCCGGGCGCTGGGGGCTACCGGCCGATCTGATGGGGCCAGTCGTGTTCCTTGCCTCCTCAGCCTCCGATTACATCAATGGCTACACGGTGGCGGTGGACGGCGGCTGGCTGGCGCGCTAACCGTCCGCGATGGCCGGGGTCTGTCGTATCGCTCCGGCCATCTGAGCAATTATTGTCCATACGCAAAAGTGCGGATCGTCCATACTCCGGAACACGGGTATAATGTTACCGCTCTGTATAAACAGGGTTATTAACTATTGGAAACGCATTTTTTGTTACTTTGAAAGTTTAATGTCCATCACAAAACCCATCCTGCCAGCAATATAGTCCATATCTTTGGCTTATCCTGCCTGACCCATTCATCCACCAGTCACGTACTTTCGTCTTATGTCTTACTCTGTGTGGCAGGAAAAAAATGACTTCAATCAGTAACGACTCTACATTATCGCCGCGGACGCAACGTGATACCCGGCGGATGAACTGGTTTGTTTCCATCGCCGCGGCGGTGGCTGGCTTGCTCTTTGGCCTGGATATCGGCGTGATATCCGGAGCGTTGCCCTTTATAACCGACCATTTCACCTTATCCAGCCAGCTTCAGGAGTGGGTGGTTAGCAGCATGATGTTGGGGGCGGCGATAGGCGCGCTGTTTAACGGCTGGCTGTCTTTCCGTCTTGGCCGTAAATACAGCCTGATGACGGGGGCCGTACTCTTTGTGGCCGGCTCTATCGGATCCGCTTTTGCCGCCAGCGTGGAGGTGCTGCTGGTGGCCCGCGTGGTGCTGGGCGTGGCAGTCGGGATTGCCTCTTATACCGCGCCGCTGTACCTCTCCGAGATGGCCAGCGAGAACGTGCGCGGGAAAATGATCAGTATGTATCAGCTGATGGTCACCCTTGGCATTGTGCTGGCGTTTCTTTCCGATACCGCCTTTAGCTACAGCGGTAACTGGCGCGCCATGCTGGGCGTGCTGGCGCTGCCGGCGGTGATCCTGATCATTCTGGTCGTCTTTTTGCCGAACAGCCCGCGCTGGCTGGCGGAGAAGGGACGCCATATCGAAGCGGAAGAAGTGCTGCGGATGCTGCGCGATACCTCGGAAAAGGCGCGCGACGAGCTTAACGAGATCCGTGAGAGCCTCAAGCTGAAGCAGGGCGGTTGGGCGTTGTTTAAGGTCAATCGTAACGTGCGCCGGGCGGTGTTCCTGGGCATGCTGCTGCAGGCGATGCAGCAGTTCACCGGCATGAACATCATCATGTACTATGCGCCGCGTATCTTTAAAATGGCGGGCTTTACTACTACTGAACAGCAGATGATCGCCACCCTGGTGGTGGGCCTGACCTTTATGTTTGCCACCTTTATTGCGGTGTTCACAGTGGATAAAGCGGGCCGCAAGCCAGCGCTGAAAATCGGCTTTAGCGTGATGGCGCTGGGCACTCTGGTGCTGGGCTACTGCCTGATGCAGTTCGACAATGGCACCGCATCCAGCGGCCTCTCCTGGCTCTCCGTCGGCATGACCATGATGTGTATTGCCGGGTATGCGATGAGCGCGGCGCCGGTGGTGTGGATCCTCTGCTCCGAGATCCAGCCGCTAAAATGCCGCGACTTCGGTATCACCTGCTCGACCACCACCAACTGGGTGTCGAACATGATCATCGGCGCCACTTTCCTGACGCTGCTTGACGCGATTGGCGCCGCCGGCACCTTCTGGCTCTACACGGCGCTCAACGTGGCCTTTATCGGCATCACCTTCTGGCTGATCCCGGAAACCAAGAATGTCACCCTCGAGCACATTGAGCGCAACCTGATGGCGGGCGAGAAGCTGCGCAACATCGGTAATCGTTAATGTGAGGCGCGCGGCAACCACGGGCTGGCGACTTTGCGCGTCTCCCGATGGTTGTCGCCGTGAATGATATGCAGGGCGCTCAGGCGCCCGATGTCATAATGCGGCAGTTGCACTGTGGAGAGCGGCGGTAGAAACAGATCGCCAATGCCCACCATGTTGTCGTATCCCACTACCGCCACGTCCTGTGGAATGCGTAACCCCTGGCCCAGCAGCGTCTGATAGACCATAAACGCGATGCGATCGTTGCCGCAGATCACTGAGTCAAAGCCAGGTTTACCCTCGCGGATATGCGCCAGCACCACCGCCGGGATATCGTGGTAATGCTCATCGCCCTGGCCCATATACGAATGGCTCAGATGGTCCGGTTCGATACCGACCTCCCGGCAGGCGCGCTCCAGCCCCCGGCGGCGGCGGATCGTCGCCGGCTGGCTGGCGGGTAAGTGCAGGCACAGCGGACGACGATAGCCAGCGGCAAGCAGGGCTTTCACCGCGTCGTACTGCCCCTGTTCATCGTCCGGGATATAGCTGGCCACCGGCTGGCTGAGGCTTTCGCAGTTGGCCAGCACGCAGGGCAGAGTCAGCAGTTTTTCCGGCAGCGGTACCTGGCGCAGGCCCATGGTGGTAAAGATAATGCCGTCCGGACGGTGGGAGAGGAGCAGGTCGACCACCGCTTCCGGACGATCGTCAGAAAACATATTGACCACAAAGCTGTTCCAGCCGTGGGCGCGGGCCGTCTCTTCGATCGATAAGGTGATTTCCACCGAAAACGGTGTGGTCACGGTATCCAGCGCCAGCACGCCGATGGTGCTGGGGGTGGCGCGCGCCCCGCGGATCTTCTTCGCCGACAGGTCGGGGACGTAGTTGGTTTCGGCGATGGCGGCCTGCACGCGGGCCAGTGTCTCAGGCTTCAGCCGCTCCGGGGTGTTCAGCGCCCGTGAGACGGTCATCAGAGATACATTCGCCAGTTTTGCTACATCTTTCAGGGACGCCATTTTTTCCTCCGCCATTGCCGCAGAGTACAGGCTATACAACTAAGTCGCTGATGTAAAAGAGTGAAACGATTTTCTGCTATCGCCATCGTGAGCTATGTCGCGGTTGATTTTTGATCGCGATCGCATCTTCATCATGTTAACGTTAACTTTTGTGATTAACATCATATATCGCAGCGAATCAACCTGCGTTTTGTTTTTTGTTAACGTTACCATAATTGCATTCCTCTAACACGAGAATGTCATGATGAAAGCGCCTCACTCACACAGCTACCCGTTGCTCAGTGCCTTACTGTTTTTCTTTTTCGTGACCTGGTCGTCATCCGGCTCCTTGCTCTCTATCTGGCTTCACCAGGAGGTTGGGCTGAAGGCAGGCGATACCGGTATTATCTATGCCGTACTGTCGGTTTCCGCGCTGTTTGCGCAAGTTTGCTATGGATTTATCCAGGACAAGCTGGGGCTGCGCAAACATCTGCTCTGGTATATCACCGCGCTGCTGATCCTCTCTGGTCCGGCGTATCTGTTGTTCGGCCACCTGCTGAAAATCAACGTCCTGTTGGGCAGCATTTTTGGCGGGATCTATATCGGTTTGACCTTTAACGGCGGCATCGGCGTGCTGGAATCTTACACCGAGAGGGTGGCGCGTCAGAGCCAGTTTGAATTCGGCAGGGCGCGGATGTGGGGCTCGCTGGGCTGGGCGGTGGCCACCTTCTTCGCCGGCCTGCTGTTTAACATCAATCCGCAGCTAAACTTCCTCGTCGCCAGCTGTTCCGGGCTGGTGTTCTTTATCCTGTTGGCGCGGCTGCGGGTCTCCTCGGCGCCGCATGCGATGCAGGAGGCGGTATCGGGCGGTAAGGTGACCCTCGAAGATGCGCTGCGCCTGCTGACGCTGCCGCGCTTTTGGGCGCTGGTCTTCTTCGTCATCGGCACCTGCATTTACGGCGTCTATGACCAGCAGTTCCCGGTCTATTTCTCATCGCAGTTCGCGACCCTGCAGGAAGGCAATGAGATGTATGGCTACCTCAACTCCTTCCAGGTGTTCCTCGAGGCGGCCGGCATGTTCTGCGCGCCGTGGCTGGTGAACCGCATCGGCGCCAAAAACGGTCTGATTTTCGCCGGCATGGTGATGGCGATGCGCATGGTGGCCTCCGGTCTGGTGGAGGGGCCGCTGCTGATCTCCATCACCAAACTGCTGCACGCGGTGGAGTTGCCGATACTGCTGGTGGCTATCTTTAAGTACAACAGCCTCAACTTCGATAAACGTCTCTCCTCCACCCTCTATCTGGTGGGCTTCGCCTGCACCAGCTCGATTATCGCCAGCGTATTGTCGCCGCTGGCGGGCTACAGCTATGAAAAATATGGCTTCGCCCAGTCCTACCTGATCATGGGCCTGCTGGTGTTCTGCACCACCTTTATTTCCATCTTCTTGTTGCGCTCCGGCAAATCCTCCGCCGATCCGCTGGTGTCGCAACCTACCGCTATCTGAATCAAAAAGAGTGAAAATGATGACTTACACAATCTCCCGGGCTGAACAGGTACTCCAGACACAACGCCAGGCGCTGAATCTGCGCTGGTATCCGCACTATCACCTGGCGGCCCGCGCCGGGTGGATCAACGACCCAAACGGTCTGGTGTGGTTCGACGGCTGGTACCATGCCTTTTATCAACATCACCCGTACTCCACCCAGTGGGGGCCGATGCACTGGGGGCACGCGCGCAGTAAGGATCTGGTGCACTGGGAGCATTTGCCGGTAGCCCTGGCGCCGGAGGGCCCGGAGGATAAAGACGGCTGCTTCTCCGGCTCGGCGGTGGTCGATGGCGATACCCTGGCGCTGATTTACACCGGGCATAAGTTCCACGGCGATCCTGGCGACGAAGCCAATCTGTATCAGGTGCAGTGTCTGGCCACCAGCCGCGACGGGATCCACTTTGAGCGCCAGGGGATGGTGGTCGACACCCCGCCGGGTATGCACCACTTCCGTGACCCGAAGGTCTGGCGTGAAGGAGACAGCTGGTACATGATCGTCGGCGCGCGCGAAGGCGATACCGGCCAGGTGCGGCTGTACCGTTCAGCCGATCTGCGCCAGTGGCAGGACGCGGGGGTGCTGGATGAAGCGGAAAGCACCATGGGCTATATGTGGGAGTGCCCGGACTTCTTCACCCTCAACGGCAAACGCGTTCTGATGTTTTCCCCACAGGGGATGCAGGCCGCGGGGTTCAACAACCGTAATCTGTTCCAGAGCGGCTATCTGATCGGCGAGTGGCAGCCAGGCCAGCGTTTTATTCGCCATGGCGAATTCCGGGAGATGGATAACGGCCACGATTTCTATGCCCCGCAAAGCTTCGCCACCCCCGATGGCCGGCGGATCGTGATTGGCTGGCTGGATATGTGGGAATCGCCGCTGCCGGAGCAGCAGGACGGCTGGGCGGGCATGCTCTCCCTGCCGCGCGAGCTGAGCCTGAGTGCGGATGTCCGCCTGCAGATGCGCCCGGCGAAAGAAGTGGAGAGCCTGCGCGGCGCCTGGTTCCCGTGGCCGGTCAGCACCCTGAACAACCAGCAGACGACGATGGTCGACAACTGCGAGGCGATGGAGGTGAATCTGCGCTGGGACTGCGCCCGCAGCAGCGCCGAGCAGTATGGTCTGCGCTTTGGCGATGGCCTGCGCATCTACGTGGATGCCCAACAGCAGCGTCTGGTGCTGGAGCGGCATTATCCGCAGTATGGCCTGTGCGGGACGCGCAGCGTGCCGTTGACCGCCGGGGCGGATCTCAACCTGCGAATATTTTTCGATAGCTCTTCGGTGGAGGTTTTTGTCAATGACGGCGAAGCTTGCCTGAGCAGCCGTATCTATCCGCAGGCTCCCCGCCGTGAATTAGCGTTATTTGCCTGGAGCGGCTCGGCGGCATTAAACGAAGCCGGCGCCTGGCAGCTCGAATAATAATAAGGCTGTTGTCGTTAATAACCCGTCTTTGACGATGGGCGGGTTATTATTGCCTGCATCGTCGTGCGTTACCCATTAATAAAAAATTCAGTTCATTCCATAATAAAAGGGTTTACCGATGAATAAAATCTGGGTCGGGTGTTTTCTGACGTCTCTGTATCTGCCATCCGTTATGGCGCAGGCGCCGTTATCGCTGGAGGAGCGACTGGCGCAAATGGAGCAGCGGCTAAAGGCGACGGAGGCGCGCGCCGCCAGCGCAGAGGCGGAAATTAAGACGCTGAAAGGCCAGCAGCAGGCCGCGACGGTCGCCCGCGCGGCGCCTGCTTCGCCGCGTTTGCAGCTAAATGACAATGGCGAATTAAAATTTTATGGCGACGTCGAATTTAACCTCGATGGCGCCAGTCGCACCGGCAGCCTGACGTCGGTCAAGACCAGCGCGAATAAAAGCTGGGCGCCCGGTGATAAAGAGCGCTGGGATATTAACGGTCGTATTCTGCTGGGTTTCGATGGCAGACGGAATGGCGCCGACGGGCAATATGCCGGATTCAGCGTGCAGCCTCTGGCGGATATGGATGGCAAAATGAATCTTGATGATGCGGCATTTTTCTTCGGCCAGCAGGATGACTGGAAAATAAAAATAGGCCGCTTTGAAGCCTGGGATATGTTCCCGCTGAATCAGGATACCTTTATTGAATATTCAGGTAATACCGCCAACGATCTCTATTCCGATGGCTATGGCTATATTTACATGATGAAAGAGGGGCGCGGGCGCAGCAGCAGCGGCGGTAACCTTCTGTTTAGCAAAACGGTGGATAACTGGTATTTCGAAGTTAACACCCTGGTGGAGGACGGCAGTTCGCTGTTTGTCGATCAGAACTATCATGGTAACGCGCTGGAAAACCGCAAAAATGTGGTGTACGTGCGGCCGGTGGCGGCGTGGCAGTCCGGCGCCTGGTCGGCGGCCGCGGCGATAGAGAGCAATCTCGTCAACAATGCTTACGGCTATCAGAGCCAGAGCGGACGCTGGGTCGACCAGTCAAACCGCACCGGCTACGGGCTGACCATGAGCTGGAACACCCTGAAAAGCGATCCGCAGGACGGGGCGGTGGTCAATCTGAGCAGCGCCCTGCTGGACGCCGAGGACGAAACCGACTTCAGCGCCGGGATTAACGCCCTCTGGCATCGCGTGGAGCTGGGCTATATCTATGCGCACAATAAAATCGACCAGTTCAATATGGCCGGGGTGACCAGCGAATGCGATGGCGATTGCGCTATCCTGGCGCCGGGGCGCTATGACATCCATACCCTGCACACCTCCTGGCAGTTGCCGAATATCATGGCGATGCCGAACTTCAATATTTACCTTGGCGCCTATGCCTCGTGGCTCGATTCCACGGCGGCGAAGAGCGGGAATCCCGATGAACGCTACGGCGCCCGGGTGCGCTTTAAATATTTCTTCTGACAGGGCCGTCTGACAGACCCTCCCGCGGCGTGCGCCGCGGGAGAGTTCAGACGGGCAGGTTAGCGCATCGCGCGGCGCAGAATGCGGTCGGTCTGGCGCTGGAAGTCCTCGGCCGCTTCTTCCACCGACTTTTTACCGTAGTCGATGTACTGCAGGGTGGTGCCGAACTGGGCGACGATCTGCGGATCGTCGAAGTACGGGGAGACCGGCAGAGCGGTGGGCAGGGATTGCGCCAGCTTCAGGCCGGACACCGCCGGATCGTCGGCTTTGATTACCCCATCCTCGGTCAGGTAGGTGACCGCCGCTTTACTCAGCGGCACGCCGCGCTCCAGTCCAAGAATATCCACCCCTTCTTTGCTGTTCAGCAGGAAGTTAATCACTTTCGCCGCCGCCTGCGGGTTTTTCGTCGATTTGCCAATCGATAACATTTGCGCGGGCTTGAAGAACAGTCCGGCATCGGTGGCGCCTGGCAGCATCGGGTATTCCCCCAGCACCAGCTTCGCCGGCGGCTTCAGGTTATCGGAATATTTGTTGATGGTGGAGTTCCACATGTAGGTCCCGCCCCATTCGCCCTGGATCCACGGCTTCATTTCGTACATGTTGCTCTTGCCGAAGGAGGCATAGTAGCGGGTGTCCGGCATCACATGGCTGTCGATAAGCTTCTTATACATACCGAAGAAATCCGCCCACTGCGCTTTGCTGTAGGAGAATTTTCGCCCTTTCTCATCGATGGCCGGCTGATTGTATTTTTGCACCATATAAGAGTTGAGCAGGGCCAGCACGTCCTGGTGTTCGAGCACCACCGGGTAGTACTGTTTCCCGAGCTTGCTTTCGAAAGTTTTTCCCGCCGCCATGAGTTCATCCCAGGTTTTCGGGAAGGGGATGCCCGCCTTTTTCCATGCTTCGTCGTTAAAGTAGAAGACGCGGGCGGTGACGGAAATTGGAATACCGTTAAGCTTGCCGTTGACCGTGGTGGACTGCAGTTCTTTGGCGTCGAACTGGCTGAGGTCGATCTCGTCTTTCAGGGTATTCAGATCGTAAAAGCCATCGCCATTTTTCGAAAAGATCGGCAGCCAGTTCCAGTTGGTCTGCATCACGTCAGGCTCGGTACCGCCGGCAATCTGGGTGGTCAGGCGTGAAAGATGGCCGTCCCAGCCGGTGTATTCTGCTTTGACGTTGATGTCTGGGTTTTGTTTGTGGAATTCCTCCAGCGCCTTGAGGGTGACCTGATGGCGGCCGTTGCCCCCCCACCAGGACATACGCAGGTCGACATCCTGCGCTAGCGAAGAGAAGGCGCTAAGGCCCAGGGTGGCGGAGAGGGTGGCGCTTATCAGCACGTTTTTCATTGTTATGCTCCAGGGTTCACAGAGAGAGGTTCTGTTCGGTTTTGGCGTCAAAGATGTGACACTTGTTGAGATCAAAGGTGAAATAGACTTTGCGATTCAGTCCCTTGGCAATCATCGGCTTCGCATCGTCCGACGGCACGCGGGCGGTCAGCTCATAATCAGCAACCCTGAGATAAACAAAGAATTCATGTCCCATGTTTTCTACGCGTACCATTTCACCCGCGCAGGAACCTTCGGCAAACGGTTCATCGGAGAGAGAGACAAACTCCGGGCGCACGCCAAAGAACACCTGCTGATTCTTATGGGTTTCAACTTTGCTTTGCAGCCGATCGTTGAGCGGCAGCCGCTGATCGCCCAGCGTCAAATGCAGGCGACCACCGTGCTCAACCAGCTGGCTGGGACGAATATTCATCTCCGGCGCGCCGATAAACCCGGCGACAAACATATTTTTCGGCTGGTGGTAGAGATTGTCCGGGGTATCAACCTGCATAATGTGGCCGAGCTTCATCACGCAGATGCGGTCGCCCATGGTCATCGCTTCCGTCTGATCGTGGGTGACGTAGACGGTGGTCGCCGGTTTGCCAGATTTTTTCAACTGCTTATGCAGATCGGAAATGCGGATCCGCATCGAGGCGCGCAGCTTGGCGTCAAGGTTGGAGAGCGGTTCGTCGAACAGGAAGACGTCCGGTTTTTTGACGATCGCCCGGCCCACCGCCACGCGCTGCGCCTGGCCGCCGGAGAGCTGGCGCGGCAGGCGATCGAGCAGTTCTTCCAGTTCGAGAATTTTCGCCGCTTCTTCCACCTGTCTGTCGATTTGCGCCTTCGGCAGCTTGCTTAGCTTGAGGCCAAAGGCGAGGTTTTCGCGCACCGTCATATGCGGATAGAGGGCGTAGTTCTGGAACACCATCGCGATGCCACGGGATTTAGGCGCCAGGTTGTTGACGATTTTGTCCCCAATCCGCACCTCGCCGCCGCTGATGGTCTCCAGGCCCGCCAGCATGCGCAGGGTGGTCGATTTGGCGCAGCCGGAGGGGCCGACGATCACCATAAATTCGCCATCGGCAATCTTCAGGTCGATACCATGCACCGCTTTAAACCCGTTGGAGTAGACTTTTTCCAGTTTGTTGAAAATCACTTCAGCCATGATATTTCCCTCTTAACCTTTGATTCCGCTGCTGGTCACGCCCTGCACGAAGTAGCGTTGAGCCAGGAAGAAGACAATGATGGACGGCAGAATGGAGATGCTCGCCATTGCCAGAATTTCGTTCCACGGCGCGCCTTCCGTGACGTCGATAGACATTTTTAGCGCCAGCGCGATGGGATACTTATCGACGCTGTAGACGTAGATCAGCGGACCGATAAAGTCGTTCATCGACCACATAAACTGGAACAGCGCCACCGAGATAATGGCCGGCTTGAGGATCGGCACCACCACATACCACAGCACCTGGATGGAGTTGCAGCCGTCGATCTGCGCCGCCTCTTCCATATCGCGCGGCACGCCGCGCAGAAACTGGATCAGCATGAAGACGAAGAATCCCTGGGTGGCGAAGGCCAGCGGCAAGTACAGCGGCAGATAGCTGTTCAGCATCCCCATTTCGCGGAACATCAGGTACTGCGGGATCAGCAGGACGGTGCTCGGCAGCAACATGGTGGTGATAAGCGTTGCGAACCAGAACTTCTTCCACGGGATCTCAAAGCGTGCGAAGCCGTACGCCACGATGGTGGAGGAAATGATCGTTAACACCACTTTCGGGATCACATACTTAAAGGTGTTCAGCATATAGTGGCCGAAATGGTATTCGGTGCCGGTCTTCCAGCCGTTGATAAACCCGTCCCAGGTGGCGTGGGCAGGCCACAGCCCGAGGGTGGTGAAGATCTCATGGTTCGGCTTGAACGAGGCGGAGAACATCCACGCCAGCGGGTAGAGCATCAGCAGGCCGACGAATATCAGCACGACGTAGCGCACCACCCGGCTCACCTTTTCCCGGCGCAGCGTACGGGCGACCTCACGATCGGCGTCGCTCATCACCGGCGCCATCTGTTGAATATCAGCCATTTTTGCCTCCCTTATCGGCGGAGTAGAAGACCCAGTATTTCGATGACTTAAAGGCGATCGACGCAAAGACCGCCACGACGAGGAACAGCACCCACGCCAGCGCGGCGCCATAGCCCATGTCGAAGTACTTAAAGGCGGTATCGTAGATATAGAGTGAGAACAGGTAGGTGTAATAGGTCGGACCGCCGCCGGTTATCACGTACGGGCCGGTAAACTCCTGGAACGCCTGGGTGGTCTGCATAATAAAGTTGAAGAAAATCACCGGGGTGATCAGCGGCACGGTGACCTTCATGAACATCTGCCACTTTGAGGCGCCGTCAATCATTGCCGCCTCATACTGCGACTGCGGAACGTTCTGCAGCGCGGCGAGGAAGATGACCATCGCGGAGCCAAACTGCCAGACGCGCAGCAGGGTGACCGACATCAGCGCCAGGGAGGGTTCCCCCAGCCAGTTGATGGCATCGATGCCAAAGACGGCGAGAAAGCTGTTCAGCAGGCCGTCAATGGCGAACAGGGCGCGCCACAGCACGGCAATCGCCACCGAGCTGCCGAGGATCGACGGAATGTAGTAGGCGGTGCGGAAAAAGCCGATGCCGCGCAGTTTGAAATTGAGCACAAAAGCAATGCCGAGGGCGAAAGCCAGTTTTAAGGGGATGGTTAAAAAGACGTAGGCAAAGGTCACCCCCATCGATTTCCAGAACAGGCTATCCTCGGTCAACATATAGCGATAGTTTTCGATGCCGTTAAATACCGGCGGGCTCATCAAGTCGTACTCGGTAAAACTGAGAAAGAAAGATGAAACAAAGGGAAAAGCGGTAAAGACGATCAGCCCGATGATATAGGGCGATATCCATGCCAATCCCAGCAGCTTGTTTTCATTCATACATACCTACCTGGCTTACGAGTTGTAATACGGATCCGGTGACGCCGCGCTGTCGGCCTTTTACGCCTGACAACGCAAAAATGTCTGAACGCTTCCTCTGCTTAACATGTCTTTGTTAATTAATGGGTTATTCTTTAACTGGTCTAGCAGGTAAGGGCTGTCAGCCCTTTTTTTATGCTGAACTGTTTTTTATAAAACACCGTTTTAATTTCATTTTATTGCGATTTGTTTCTGCGTCATGCAGATCAGGATGGAAATGTGATCAAAGTCGAAACGATGTTTCAAAAAGGTGAGGTGGTAAGCATTTTGGCTGTAAAGGGCGCCTGAAAGGAATGAAAAATTAGGCTTAACTGAGCGGGAAATATAATTACCAGGATAATGATTGTGGCCGCATCTTTTTATTGAAGGGCGCCGGGCAGTAACCGGGGACGGCGAACGCCCCCGTTATGGATTAGCCTTCAAGAAAATCTTCGCGAATGGGAGTAAAGGTATCGAGCAGCGTGCCGGGCTGCAGGCAGACGCAGCCGTGCATAATCCCCGGCCGCTTATACAACGTATCGCCGGCGCTGACGACGCGCGTCTCCTCGCCGATGGTGAACTCGAACTCGCCGGAAAGCACATAGGTGAGCTGTTCGTGAGGATGGTTATGCATCGGGCCGACGGCGCCGGCGGCAAAATTCACCTCCACGGCCATCATTTTGCCGTCGTGGGCCAGAATGCGGCGGGTTACGCCATTGCCGAGGTCTTCAAGGGTGGTGTCTTTATGAAAAATAAACATCGGGCGATCCTGTTGTTAAAGTGAAACATTGTTTCATTTAACTTATCCCACTCTTCATGAAAAAGAAATACGCGGCCAGAGAAGTGGAAAGTTGATCACAAGTTTGCTTCACTGGCAGAAACGACATAAGGAGCAGAAGATGAAAACCATTGGCCTGTTAGGCGGCATGAGCTGGGAGTCCACGATCCCCTATTATCGGTTGATCAATGAGGGCGTTAAGGCGCGACTGGGCGGCCTGCACTCTGCCAGCCTGGTGCTGCACAGCGTCGATTTTCACGACATCGAAGCCTGCCAGTCCGCCGGCGACTGGGATCGCGCCGGGGAGATCCTTGCTGAGGCCGCGGTCGGGCTGCAGCAGGCGGGGGCCGAAGGCATTGTACTGTGCACCAACACCATGCATAAAGTCGCAGATGCCATCGCCGCCCGCTGCCAGGTTCCCTTCCTGCATATTGCCGATGCCACCGGACGGGCGATTGCCGCCAAAGGTCAGCGCCGGGTCGCGCTGCTGGGCACCCGCTATACCATGGAGCAGACCTTTTACCGCGGTCGTCTGCAGGAGCAGTTTGCCATCGAGACGCTGATCCCTGAGGCTGACGATCGGGCGCAGATCAATCAGATCATCTTCGACGAACTTTGTCTCGGCACCTTCAGCGAGGCGTCGCGGGATTATTATCTGCAGACGATCGCCGCCCTGGCGGAGCAGGGGGCGGAAGGGGTTATTTTCGGCTGTACGGAGATTGGCCTGCTGGTGCCTGCCGAGCTCAGTCCGCTGCCGGTCTTTGACACCGCGGCGATCCACGCGGAAGACGCGGTCAACTTTATGCTCTCTGCAGGACCGACGCCAGCGGCGTGAGGATCTGCGGCAGACTCTGCTGCAGGTGGGCAACAAAGGCGTCGACCAGCGCCGAGCGCGGGCGGTGGAGGGGGCGGATCAGGCTGACGGTAAACGGCACCTCGACGCTGAAGCGGCGCACCACTACGCCGCTATCGGCATAGTCCAGGGCGGTTAACGGATTCACCACCGAGATCCCGGCGCCGGCGCGCACCATGGCGCAGATCGAGGCCGCGCTGTGGGTTTCGACCACCATCCGGCGTTTAACCTGATGCTCAAGGAACAGGGCGTCGAGCAGCTGGCGATAGCTGTCGGTGCGCGACAGGCTGATATAGTTTTCGCCCTGAAAATCGGCGGGGGTCAGTGTCGCCTGCGCCGCCAGCGGATGGCCGGCGGGCAGCACGCAGACTTCATTCAGCGTCAGCAGCGGGGTGCGTTCGGTGCCCGCGGGGGTATGCAGGGTCTCCGTCAGGCCAAGGTCATGGCGCTGGGCGGAGAGCCACTCCTCCAGCAGCGGCGACTCCTGGGGGACGATCTGCAGGCTGACCTCCGGGTAGCGAGCGAGAAACGGCGGCAACAGCAGCGGCAGAAAGGACTGGGAAAACACCGGCAGACAGGCGATCGACAGCTCGCCCTGGCGGAACTCGCGCAGGCTCTCGGCGGCGCTGACGATACGGTCCAGGCCATACCAGGAGCGCTGAACCTCCTCAAACAAACGCAGGCCCTGCACCGTCGGCTGCAGGCGACCGCGGGTCCGCTCAAACAGCTGCAGGCCGAGCACCTTCTCAAAGCGCGCCAGCTCGCGGCTGACCGTGGGTTGCGAGGTGTGCAGCATCCTCGCCGCTTCGGTCAGGTTGCCGGTGGTCATCACCGCGTGAAAGATTTCGATATGACGCAAATTGACGGCTGGCATGCGGTCTCCGTGAGGCTCGGCTGGAACCATATCATTTTTGCATAGAGTCGCGATAAAACGATATTTTTTATTCGTCTGTCACTGTGGCGTAATCAGAAAAAACAGCGACCAACACACGCACTGCACCGGAGTTCTTATGCCACACTCGCTTTACGCCACCGATACTGACCTGACCGCGGACAACCTGCTGCGCCTGCCGGCGGAATTTGGCTGCCCGGTCTGGGTCTATGATGCGCAGATTATTCGCCGCCAGATAGCCCAGCTCAGCCAGTTCGACGTGGTGCGTTTTGCGCAAAAAGCCTGCTCTAACATTCATATTCTGCGTCTGATGCGTGAGCAGGGGGTGAAGGTGGACTCGGTGTCGCTGGGGGAGATCGAGCGGGCGCTGGCGGCAGGCTACGATCCGCAGCAGAATCCCGAGGATATCGTCTTCACCGCCGATCTGATCGACGACGCCACCCTCGATCGGGTGAAGGCGTTACAGATCCCGGTGAACGCCGGCTCGATCGACATGCTGAGCCAGCTGGGCGAGGTGTCGCCGGGCCATCGCGTCTGGCTGCGCGTCAACCCGGGCTTTGGCCACGGCCACAGCCAGAAAACCAATACCGGCGGTGAGAATAGCAAGCATGGCATCTGGTACAGCCACCTGCCGGCGGCGCTGGAAGTGATGCGTCGCTATCAGCTGCAGCTGGTCGGGATCCATATGCATATCGGCTCTGGCGTTGACTATGGTCACCTGGAGCAGGTGTGCGGCGCGATGGTGCGCCAGGTCGTCGACTTTGGCCAGGATCTGCAGGCCATCTCCGCCGGCGGCGGTCTGTCGATTCCTTACCGCGAAGGTGAAGAGGCCATCGACACCGCCCACTATTATGGCCTGTGGAACCGCGCCCGGGAGCAGATCGCGGCCCATCAGGGGCACCCGGTGAAACTGGAGATTGAGCCAGGACGCTTCCTGGTGGCCGAGTCTGGCGTGCTGGTGTCGCAGGTGCGCAGTGTGAAAGAGATGGGCAGCCGTCACTTCGTGCTGATTGACGCCGGCTTTAACGACCTGATGCGCCCGGCAATGTACGGTAGCTATCACCATATCACCGCTCTGGCGGGGGATGGCCGGGATCTCAGCGCCGCGCCGCAGGTCGAAACCGTGGTGGCCGGGCCGCTGTGCGAATCCGGGGATGTCTTTACCCAGCAGGAGGGGGGCAAAGTCGAGACCCGCCTGCTGCCGGCGGTGGCGCCTGGGGATTATCTGGTGCTCCATGACACCGGCGCCTACGGGGCTTCGATGTCGTCCAACTATAACAGCCGTCCGCTGCTGCCGGAGGTGCTGTTTGATGGCGGTAAGGCGCGGCTGATCCGCCGTCGCCAGACCATCCAGGAGCTGCTGGCCTTAGAGCTTATTTAAAAAAAGGTCCCGTCGTCACCGACTCGCGAAGCACCAGCGTGCCGGTAAATGGCGGGATCGTTTCTATCGGCTGCTGATTGGCAAGCTTGATCGCCTGGTCGATAGCCGTAGTGATCATGTTGTCGATCGGCAGATAAACCGTCGACAGCCCCGGCTCCAGCCATTTCGCGCTTGGCGCATCGTCGAAGCCAAACAGCGACACATCCTGTGGAATACGCAGCCCCGCCTGATGCAGCGCCTTTGACGCCCCCAGCGCCATATCATCGTTACAGGAAAACAGCGCGCTGAAGCGGGCTTTCTCGTCCAGCAGTTCCCGGCACAGTTCGTAGCCGCGAGTCATCGTCGAGTCCCCATACTTCACCCGGCTCGGATCCCACTCAATACCATGTTTTATCAGCGCGTTGCGGTAGCCCTGCAGGCGAGCCTGGCCGGTAGGGGTATGCATCGGGACGGTGATGCAGGCGATATCGCGGTGGCCCTGGGTAATCAGATACTCCACGGCCTGGAAGGCGGCTTCCTGCTGTTCGAAGAACACGCAGCGTTCGCGGGCCTGCGCCACATCGCGGTTAATCACCACCAGCGGCATGGCGATCGAGTTAATCAGCGACATGATCGCCTTCTCGCTCATGTGCCGGGTATAGAGGATGATCGCATCGCACTGCCGGTCGGCGAGCATCTGCACCGCTTCCTCTTCGCGCTCCGGCGTATCATGGCCGTCGGTGACGATAAGCTGCTTTCCCCAGGCTTCGGTCTGGCGTGACGCCTGCTGCAGCAGACGGCCAAAGTAAAAGCCGTCAAAGGTGGAGACGACCAGCCCGATACTATTGCTGGTCTGATTGGCCAGCGAGCGGGCAAGGAAATTGGGCCGGTAGCCCAGCTCTTCCATCGCTTTAAAGACCTGTTGGCGGGTGCTCTCTTTCACCTGACCTGTGCCGTTCAACACGCGGGAAACCGTCGCTTTCGAGACGCCTGCGCGAATTGAGACATCCAGCATTGTAGCCATTCATCGATTCCTGATTTCACGTGGTAAAGCGCAGTTTATCACAGACCGAAAAGGGACATATCGACGGGGCGGGGCGGAAAAACCATCGCGATCACGCTTTTGGCAGGAACTGACGAGCCGACAGACTCTGGTATGCCAATGTCGATTTTATCGGGTATTTGGGATACCACTGTGCGCGTTGCGAGCGCTGTCACAGAACTATTTTTGCCTGGCGACTATGTTTTGGTATGCCAAAAGTCTCTGGCTGTTCACCTGGCCGCATTAAGCCCTTTACACTGAGGTACTCTTTTATGGCATTACAGGACAAACTGATCGACGCGCTGGGGCGTTTCGCGACGACATTCAACAGCTATCGCTACATTATGGCGATCAAATCGGCGTTTATTACCCTGATGCCGGTGATCATCGTCGGGGCCTTTTCGGTGCTGATCTCCAATATGGTGCTGGATCCGAAGAATGGGCTCGCCAGCTTTTCCTCGCTCTCCTTTCTTGCGGCGCTGAAGCCGATCACCAGCGCGCTTAACTACGCTACGCTCAACTTCCTCAATATCGGCGCCGTGTTTCTGATCGGTATTGAGCTGGGGCGAATCAACGGCATCAAAAGCCTGTTTCCCGGCCTGTTGGCGGTGATCTGCTTTATCTGCGTCACGCCGACCACGGTGGAGATGATGGTCGATGGCCAGATGCACGTGGTGAAAGATGTCCTGCTGCGCCAGTTTTCCGATACCCGCAGTCTGTTCCTTGGGATGTTCATCGCCATTCTGTCAGTGGAGATTTACTGCTGGCTGGAAGGGCGCAAGGGACTGAAGATCAAAATGCCGGATACCGTGCCGCCGAACGTCTCTGCCTCTTTTTCCGCGCTGATCCCGGCGATCATCACTACCACCGCGATCGCCACCTTTGGTTTTCTCTTTCACCAGCTGACGGGAATGTATCTCTACGATGCGGTCTACCAGGTGGTGCAGCAGCCGCTGGAGCGGGTGGTGCAGAGCCTGCCGGGGATCCTGCTGCTGATGTTCGTCGCCCAGCTGTTCTGGGTGATCGGCATTCACGGCAACCAGATGATCAAGCCGATCCGCGAGCCGCTGCTGCTGGGAGCGATCACCGTCAATATGAGCGCTTTTGAGCAGGGGAAAGAGGTACCGAACATCATCACGATGCCCTTCTGGGATGTCTACATGAGCATCGGCGGCTCGGGGCTGACCATCGGCCTGCTGATTGCGGTGATGATCGCCACCAGGCGCAAAGAGATGAAAGAGATCGCCAAGCTGTCGATAGGCCCGGGGCTGTTCAATATTAACGAGCCGGTGATCTTCGGGATGCCGATCATGCTTAACCCGATCCTCGCCATCCCGTTTATCATCACCCCGCTGGTGACCGGCAGCATCGGCTATTTCGCCACCCTGACCGGCTTCGCCGGCAAGGCGGTGGTGATGGTCCCCTGGACCACGCCGCCGCTGATCAACGCCTGGCTCTCCACCGCCGGCTCGATGGGGGCGGTGGTGACCCAGCTTATCTGCATCGTCGTCGCAGTGCTTATCTATCTGCCTTTCGTCAAAATCGCCTCCCGCCGTGCCGATGCCGCGCAGCGTCAGGTAGACAATCAACAAACCGCCAACCCTGTCTGAGGAGCCTATGACTACCGTACGGATGACCATTCCCGATGATTTTATCCTTGGCGCGGCGGCTTCCGCCTGGCAGACCGAAGGCTGGAGCGGGAAAAAACCAGGGCAGGACTCCTGGCCCGATCTCTGGTACAAAAACGATCGCCACGTCTGGCATAACGGCTATGGCCCGGCGGTGGCCACCGATTTTATCAACCGCTTTCAGGAAGATGTGCAGCTGATGAAGCTGGCCGGGCTGACCCACTACCGCACCTCAATCAACTGGTCGCGCTTTCTGACCGACTATGAAAACGTCACGGTGGATGAGGAGTATGCGGCCTATTACGACCAGCTGTTCGATGCGCTGCTGGCCAACGGCATCACGCCGATGATCTGCCTTGAGCATTATGAATTGCCCGGCTATCTGCTGGAAAAGTATGGCGGCTGGGGGTCGAAAACGGTGGTTGAGCTGTTTGTGCGCTACGCGGAGAAGGTGTTTGCCCGCTACCACCCGAAGGTGACGCGCTGGTTTACCTTTAATGAGCCAATTGTGGTGCAGACCCGGGTCTATCTGGATGCTCTGCGCTGGCCCTATGAGCAGAACACCAGCACCTGGATGCAGTGGAACTATCATAAGGTGCTGGCGACCGCCAGCGTCGTGAAGCGGTTTCGCGAGCTCGGCTATCCCGGGACCGTCGGCTGCATCCTCAATCCGGAGGTGACCTACCCACGCTCACGCGCCCCCCATGACCTGCGCGCGGCGGAGATCTACGATCTGTTCTACAACCGCATGTTCCTCGACCCGCTGGTGCACGGCGTCTGGCCGCCGGAGCTTCTCGCGCTGCTTGAGCAGCATCAGGTGACGTGGGAGACCAGCGAGGAGGATCTGGCGGTTATCCGCGAGCACACCGTCGATGAGCTGGGGATTAATCTTTACTACCCGCACCGGGTCAAAGCCCCGTCGCGGGCCTGGCATCCGCATACCCCGTTCCATCCGGCCTGGTATTATGAGCCGTTTGAGCTGCCCGGCCGGCGGATGAACGCCTCCCGCGGCTGGGAAATCTACCCGCAAATCATCTTTGATATGGCGATGCGGATAAAAAATGACTATCGCAACATCCCGTGGTTCGTGGCGGAGAGCGGGATGGGGGTGGAAAACGAAGGCCAGTTCCGTAACCGCGAAGGCGTCATCGATGACAGCTACCGCATTCGTTTTATCAGCGAACATCTGTGGCACACCCTGCGCGCCCGCGAGGCAGGGGCCAACTGCCAGGGCTATATGCTGTGGGCGTTTACCGACAACGTATCGCCGATGAACGCCTTTAAAAACCGCTACGGGCTTATCGAAATCGATCTGCAAAACCATCGCGCCCGGCGACCCAAAGCCTCGGCGCACTGGTTTCGTCAACTGGGCGAACGGCGTGAACTGGTGCTGGATATCGATGATGAATACCGCTAGCCGGGGGCAATATTTGCTAAGATAGCGGCGTATTTGACTCGCAGGCATGTAACGCACAGGTGATTTTGTGGAAAAAGCGATAGTTCCGCCGGAAAAGAAGCCCTATCAGGAGATTGGTGATGACCTGCGCGCCCAGATCGTGCAGGGGCGCTACCCGGTCGGGTCGCGTTTGCCGCCGGAACGCCATATTGCCGAAACCTATGGCGTCAGCCGGACCATCGTGCGCGAAGCGCTGCTGATGCTGGAGCTGCAGGGGACGGTGGATATTCGTCAGGGATCCGGGGTGTATGTCATGCGCATTCCCCACGAGAACGACAGCGAAGAGGAGCAGCTGCTCAGCAGCGACGTCGGCCCGTTTGAAATTCTCCAGGCGCGCCAGCTGCTGGAGAGCAACATCGCCGCCTTTGCCGCGAAAATGGCCACCCGCGCCGATATCGACAATCTGAAGCGGATTATTGAACAGGAGCAGCGGGCAATCGCTCTCAACGACACCGCGCAGGATAACGCTCGTCTGTTCCATCTGGTGCTCGCCGGGGCGACGCAGAACCAGATGCTGTTGGCGACGGTAGAGCGGATCTGGCTGCAGATGGACAGCAGCCCGCTGTGGCAGCAGTTCAATGTGCATATTGCCAGCCGCGCCTGGCGGCTGAAATGGCTCGGCGACCGGCAGACCCTGCTCGCCGCGCTGCGGCGTCGCGATGTAATGGGCGCCTGGCAGGCGATGTGGCAGCATCTGGAAAACGTCAAAAACAGCCTGCTGGAGCTGTCCGATGAGGACGCCCCCGACTTTGACGGCTATCTGTTCGACTCAGTGCCGATTTTTCAGGGGAAGCTGGTATGACGATCCTGCCGCTGTACGCTGCGCCGCAGTATGCCCCGCAGGTGACCGACTGGCTGTGGCAGGCCTTTGGCGGCGAGACGCTGCCGCGGCAATTCTTCGCCAGCATCGTGCAGCATAGCCAGACGGCGGAGGCGCTGCCGTTGACCTTTATTGCCGTGGAAGGCGAGCAGTTGCTCGGCACGATTGGCCTCTGGCGCTGCGATTTGATCAGCCGCCAGGATCTGTTTCCCTGGCTGGCGGCGCTGTACGTCGCGCCCGCCGCCCGCGGTCAGGGGCTGGCCGGAAAACTGCAGCGGCATGTGATCGATTATGCCCGCCGCGCGGGCTTTCGGGAGCTCTATCTCTACTCCACCTGCCGGGATTTCTATGAACGCTTCGGCTGGCGCTACATCGGCGAGGGGCTGGATTACCCGGCCACCGCCGTGCACCTCTATCGCTATGACTTATCGCCTTCCTGCGGGGCGACCACCGAGTGACGACGGACCAGCGTCGGGCTGAACAGATGGGTGATCTCCGGCGCCGGCCGCTGCTCCGCCAGGGCTAAAGCCAGCTCGGCCGCCTGGGTCGCCATCGTGACGATCGGATAGCGGACGGTAGTCAACCGCGGGCGGACATAGCGCGAAATCAGGACATCGTCGAAGCCAATCAGCGAAATCTCCCGCGGAACGTCGATGCCGTTGTCATTCAGCACCCCCATCGCGCCGGCGGCCATCGAGTCGTTATAGCAGGCGACGGCGCTAAAGTGGCGGCCGCGGCCAAGCAGTTCGGTCATCGCCTGTTCGCCGCCGCTTTCATCCGGCTCGGCAAACGTGACCAGCCGGTCGTTGCACGGCAGGCCGCTCTCCTCCAGCGCCGCGTAGTACCCCTGCAGCCGATCTTCCGCATCGGAGATATCATGGTTTGAGCACAGATAGCCGATACGCGTGTGCCCCTGCTGGATCAAATGGCGGGTCGCCAGCCAGGCGCCGTAGCGGTCGTCCAGCGCCACGCAGCGGGTTTCATATCCGGGCAGGATGCGGTTGATCAGCACCATACCCGGGATCTGTTTCATCAGCCCGGCGAGTTCCTCATCGGGGATCATTTTGGCGTGCACCACCAACGCCGCGCAGCGATGGCGGATCAGCTGCTCTATCGCCTGGCGCTCCTTCTGCACGTTGTGGTAGCCATTGCCAATCAGCAAAAAATTGCCGGTGCGGTAGGCCACCTGTTCGACGGCTTTGACCATCGCGCCGAAGAAGGGGTCGGAGACATCGCCCACCACCAGACCGACGGTTTCCGTTGACTGCTGGGCCAGCGCCCGGGCGTTCGCGTTGGGGTGATAGTTCAGGGTTTCCATCGCCGCGCCCACGGACTGACGCGAGGCTTCGCTGGCTTTGGGAGAGTTGTTGATGACGCGGGAGACGGTAGCGACGGAGACTCCTGCGAGTCGGGCTACATCCTTAATAGTCGCCATACCATGCCTTTTCTAGGGTAAGCGTTTACATACTGCTATGTTACGGGAAAGAGCGGCAGATTCAAGGCGCGGCGGCGAAGGAATGGCGCAAATGTGATTCAGCGCGGGCTTATCGGTGACCTGTTTACATTGACGCGATCGGTAATTGAAACCGGCGCAGGGAAATACAAACCTTTGCTTACACTTTGCGATGCGCTGTTGCGAATGTTCGCTGGTTTGTTCGCGGATCCGGTTGATATTCTGGCTATCCCAGAGGTATTGATAGGTGGAGTCAACGTCACGTTGACCACTTTACTTACACCAGCCTGCGCAGATGCGCAGGTTTTTTTTTGCCGCTATCGGCGTTGTTACAGATAGCGAAAATCGTAATACCTCGTTGCACTTAGGCTCACTCCCTTGCGTTTTCCCGCTGGCCCGTTACGGCCAAAAAACGTGACAATCGAGATCCCAGAGGTATTGATAGGTGAGTTTCTCAGGTACGCTCTTCGTACTGAACGTCTTACACCGACCTGCGCGGATGCGCAGGTTTTTTTTATTCCGAAAATCCCCCCGCTGCACTGCTTTCCCATGCCTTCTCGTGTAACCTGCTTTGACTCATCAACCGGTCACATGGAGTTGTTATGCTTTTGGGATTTTTCAGACTGCTGTTCAAGGGGTTATACCGGGTCAGACTGACCGGCGACACGCAGGCTTTATACCAGCAAAAGGTCTTAATCACCCCGAACCACGTCTCTTTCCTCGACGGCATTCTGCTGGCGCTGTTTTTGCCGGTCCGACCGGTTTTTGCGGTCTATACCTCAATCAGCCAGCGCTGGTTTATGCGCGCGCTGACGCCGATTATCGATTTTGTGCCGCTGGACCCGACCAAGCCGATGTCGATCAAACATCTGGTGCGCCTGATTGAGCAGGGGCGGCCGGTGGTTATTTTCCCGGAAGGGCGAATTTCGGTCAGCGGCTCGCTGATGAAAATTTATGACGGCGCCGCCTTTGTCGCCGCCAAATCGCAGGCGACCATTGTGCCGCTGCGTATTGAAGGCGCCGAACTGACGCCCTTCAGCCGGCTGAAGGGGCTGGTGAAACGTCGCCTGTTCCCGCGTATTCAGCTGCATCTCCTGCCGCCCACCCATCTGCCGATGCCCGAGGCGCCGCGCGCCCGCGACCGGCGCAAAATCGCCGGGGAGATGCTGCATCAGATCATGATGGAAGCCCGGATGGCGGTGCGCCCGCGGGAAACCCTGTATGAGTCGCTGCTGGCGGCGCAGGACCGCTTCGGCGCGCGCAAACCCTGCGTGGAGGATATCAACTTCCAGCCGGATACCTATCGCAAGCTGCTAACCAAAACCCTGTTTGTCGCCCGCATTCTGGAAAAATACAGCCAGCCGGGCGAGAAGATCGGCCTGATGCTGCCTAACGCCGGCATCAGCGCGGCGGTGATTTTCGGCGCTATCGCCCGCGGGCGTATTCCGGCGATGATGAACTATACCGCCGGGGTGAAAGGGCTCAGCAGCGCGATAGCCGCCGCGGAGCTCAACACCATTTTCACCTCGCGCACCTTCCTCGATAAAGGCAAACTCTGGCACCTGCCGGAGCAGCTGACCCAGGTGCGCTGGGTATTCCTGGAAGATCTTAAAGGCGATATCACCCTCGCTGACAAACTGTGGATTTTTGCTCATCTGCTGGCGCCGCGTCTGGCGCAGGTTAAGCAGCAGCCGGAAGACGCGGCGATGATCCTCTTCACCTCCGGTTCCGAGGGCAATCCGAAAGGGGTGGTGCACAGCCATAAGAGTCTGCTGTCCAACGTCGAGCAGATCAAAACTATCGCCGACTTTACCGCCAATGACCGCTTTATGTCGGCGCTGCCGCTGTTCCACTCTTTTGGCCTCACCGTCGGCCTGCTGACGCCGCTGCTTACCGGGGCGGAAGTGTTTCTCTATCCCAGCCCGCTGCACTATCGCGTGGTGCCGGAGCTGGTCTACGATCGCAACTGTACGGTGCTGTTCGGCACTTCGACCTTCCTCGCCAACTATGCCCGTTTCGCCAATCCGTACGATTTCTACCGCCTGCGCTACGTGGTCGCCGGGGCGGAGAAGCTGCAGGAGAGCACCAAACAGCTGTGGCAGGATAAATTCGGCCTGCGCATTCTCGAAGGCTATGGCGTGACCGAGTGCGCGCCGGTGGTCTCGATTAACGTGCCGATGGCGGCGAAGGTCGGCACCGTGGGCCGCATCCTGCCGGGGATGGACGCCCGCCTGCTGGCGATGCCAGGCATTGATCAAGGGGGGCGGCTGCAGCTGAAAGGGCCGAACATCATGAAAGGCTACCTGCGGGTGGAAAACCCCGGCGTGCTGGAAGCGCCTGCGGCGGAAAACCAGCACGGCGAGATGGAAGCGGGCTGGTATGACACCGGGGATATCGTTACCTTCGACGAGCAGGGCTATGTCCGCATTCAGGGCCGCGCGAAGCGCTTCGCCAAAATCGCCGGCGAGATGATCTCCCTCGAGATGGTGGAGCAGGTGGCCCTCGGCGCGTCGCCGGACAAAATGCACGCCACGGCGATTAAACAGGACGCCAGCAAAGGCGAGGCGCTGGTGCTGTTTACCACCGATAATGAACTGACTCGTGAAGCCCTGCTGCGCTACGCCCGCCAGCACGGCGTACCGGAGCTGGCGGTGCCGCGAGATATACGCTGGCTGAAACAGCTACCGGTGCTCGGCAGCGGCAAGCCAGACTATGTCACCCTGAAAAATATGGTCGACGAGGCGGAAACAACCCATGAGTGAGTCAGTACATACTAACCCTTCGCTGTACTCGAAAGGGATGCTGGCGGTGATCTGCGCCCAGTTCCTGTCGGCCTTCGGCGACAATGCGCTTCTCTTCGCCACCCTGGCGCTGATGAAGCATCTCTATTATCCGGAGTGGAGCCAGCCGGTCCTGCAGATGTTGTTTGTGGGCGCTTACATCCTCTTTGCCCCCTTTGTCGGTCAGTTCGCCGATAGCTTTGCCAAAGGCCGGGTGATGATGTTTGCCAACGGCCTGAAGCTGCTGGGCGCAGCCAGTATCTGCTTTGGTATCAATCCGTTTCTCGGCTATACGCTGGTGGGTGTTGGTGCTGCAGCCTATTCACCGGCGAAATACGGTATTCTCGGCGAATTAACCACGGGTAGTAAGTTAGTGAAAGCTAACGGTTTAATGGAAGCTTCTACCATAGCGGCGATTTTGCTCGGTTCCGTAGCCGGTGGTGTGCTGGCTGACTGGCATGTCCTCGTCGCCCTGGCCGCATGCGCACTGGCCTACGGTGGTGCGGTCGTTGCCAATATCTACATTCCCAAACTGGCGGCGGCGCGTCCGGGGCAGTCCTGGAATCTCATCAGCATGACCCGCAGTTTCCTGAATGCCTGCACCTCGCTATGGCGCAATGGTGAAACGCGTTTTTCGCTGGTGGGCACCAGTTTATTCTGGGGAGCGGGTGTCACGCTGCGTTTCCTGTTGGTGCTGTGGGTACCGGTGGCGCTGGGCATTACCGATAACGCTACGCCCACCTATCTCAACGCGATGGTA
>OHRJ01000126.1_pt1 | contig 32885 bp, 40 predicted proteins | sample 1578401 | NCBI WGS metagenome assembly OHRJ01 (sample SAMEA3879520, study PRJEB24766) | human gut metagenome | biome: human-associated habitat; feature: feces | place: USA | collected 1985/1987 | reverse complement strand
CAGCACGAATCGATTCGTCCGGTGTTTCTTCTTTCAGCAGGTACGAACATGCGCTGGCGAGCGCCAATGCAGATTTATCCAGATCCTTCAGCGAGCGGAGCCGTTTTTTCTGCCCAATCTTTCTGGCGTCACGGATGATAACGGCCAGCATGGCGTCCAGAACGTCCAATGCATCATCCAGCGCCAGCGTTTCCCATGCAAGGACAAAGGCAACCAGAACCGCCATCCTTTTCTGCGGTGACATCCTGGCAATATTGAACACCGAAGTCATACCAGCATAACGTGCGAGATTTTTCAGGCGCACAGCCGGGAGTGTACTCAGGTTTTCAGCATGCAGGCCAAAATCGTTCAGAGTTTTCCAGCGTTCAATTGCTTCATTAAACGCCGGACCACTGATGGTCACAGGGCCCTTTTTCAGTGATTCCAGTAAAGACAGGCGGCTGCAATCAGTTGGCCCCAGCAGCATCTCCAGCTGTGAACGCTGTTCGGCTGACGGTATCAGTGCCAGTTTGTTCCACAGGCGCAACGTCGCCTTTTCCCTTACCTCTGAAATCAACCGGGTCAGCGTAGTGGCTCCGGGGAGAATAATACGATGTTGCATAAGCCACCCTGTCGCCAGATCGAAAAGCAGGCCAGGACGTTCGTTGCTTATCCAGCTCCGGGTATATAAAAGACGGGTAAGGCGAAATGTCCAGGGCCAGGCAAATTCACGATACTGATAGTGCTGACGTATCAGCGCTGCATGCTCACGGCGGGTATTTTCCCTCTGACCGTATTCTGCAAGAACGGTGATATCACGAATCCCGAGCTGTCTGGCGGTAAAATGCCGGACGCCGGAAGGAATATGATTCATATCGGTGAGGAAGGTGCCCAGAAAACGGACACATCCAATTTGCAGGGCAATGCCCAGACGGTTGTGATCACCTCTGCTTTTTCCGATAAATTCCTTGTCTGCTTCATCAAGGTGAAAATATCGTGCCAGCTGAAGCTCATCCGGTTCACCGGTGAATCTGCCATAGCTTTCAGTCTGCTCAGTGGTCAGAAAGTCAACGGGCATATCGGCCTCCCTGCCTGACGGGCATTTAGTAACATTTTTCCAACCGTACGAAATGTTATAAATTATCGGACATCGTAAAACTGTTACATTAATATGTCTATTAAATCGTAAATTTGTAATAATAGACATGAGTTGTCCGATATTCGATTTAAGGTACATTTTTATGCGACTTTTTGGTTACGCTCGGGTCTCAACCAGTCAGCAGTCTCTTGATCTTCAGGTCAGAGCACTCAAAGACGCAGGTGTGAAAGCAAACCGTATATTTACCGATAAGGCATCCGGCAGTTCAACAGACCGGGAAGGGCTGGATTTGCTGAGGATGAAGGTGGAGGAAGGTGATGTCATTCTGGTTAAGAAGCTCGACCGTCTTGGCCGCGACACTGCCGATATGATCCAACTGATAAAGGAATTTGACGCTCAGGGCGTGGCAGTCCGGTTCATTGATGACGGGATCAGTACCGACGGTGATATGGGGCAAATGGTGGTCACCATCCTGTCGGCTGTGGCACAGGCTGAACGCCGGAGGATCCTAGAACGCACGAATGAGGGCCGACAGGAAGCAAAGCTGAAAGGAATCAAATTTGGCCGCAGGCGTACCGTGGACAGGAACGTCGTGCTGACGCTTCATCAGAAGGGCACTGGTGCAACGGAAATTGCTCATCAGCTCAGTATTGCCCGCTCCACGGTTTATAAAATTCTTGAAGACGAAAGGGCCTCGTGATACGCCTATTTTTATAGGTTAATGTCATGATAATAATGGTTTCTTAGACGTCAGGTGGCACTTTTCGGGGAAATGTGCGCGGAACCCCTATTTGTTTATTTTTCTAAATACATTCAAATATGTATCCGCTCATGAGACAATAACCCTGGTAAATGCTTCAATAATATTGAAAAAGGAAGAGTATGAGTATTCAACATTTTCGTGTCGCCCTTATTCCCTTTTTTGCGGCATTTTGCCTTCCTGTTTTTGCTCACCCAGAAACGCTGGTGAAAGTAAAAGATGCTGAAGATCAGTTGGGTGCACGAGTGGGTTACATCGAACTGGATCTCAACAGCGGTAAGATCCTTGAGAGTTTTCGCCCCGAAGAACGTTTTCCAATGATGAGCACTTTTAAAGTTCTGCTATGTGGTGCGGTATTATCCCGTGTTGACGCCGGGCAAGAGCAACTCGGTCGCCGCATACACTATTCTCAGAATGACTTGGTTGAGTACTCACCAGTCACAGAAAAGCATCTTACGGATGGCATGACAGTAAGAGAATTATGCAGTGCTGCCATAACCATGAGTGATAACACTGCTGCCAACTTACTTCTGACAACGATCGGAGGACCGAAGGAGCTAACCGCTTTTTTGCACAACATGGGGGATCATGTAACTCGCCTTGATCGTTGGGAACCGGAGCTGAATGAAGCCATACCAAACGACGAGCGTGACACCACGATGCCTGCAGCAATGGCAACAACGTTGCGCAAACTATTAACTGGCGAACTACTTACTCTAGCTTCCCGGCAACAATTAATAGACTGGATGGAGGCGGATAAAGTTGCAGGACCACTTCTGCGCTCGGCCCTTCCGGCTGGCTGGTTTATTGCTGATAAATCTGGAGCCGGTGAGCGTGGGTCTCGCGGTATCATTGCAGCACTGGGGCCAGATGGTAAGCCCTCCCGTATCGTAGTTATCTACACGACGGGGAGTCAGGCAACTATGGATGAACGAAATAGACAGATCGCTGAGATAGGTGCCTCACTGATTAAGCATTGGTAACTGTCAGACCAAGTTTACTCATATATACTTTAGATTGATTTAAAACTTCATTTTTAATTTAAAAGGATCTAGGTGAAGATCCTTTTTGATAATCTCATGACCAAAATCCCTTAACGTGAGTTTTCGTTCCACTGAGCGTCAGACCCCTTTATTGAGCTCACCCTACCCTACTCACCGGAGGATTGCAGGGATTTACGTTTTATTGCGCTACTGATTGTGCCGCGGCTGCACCCTAGCACCTTCTGTACCTGTGTCCAGGAGCTGCCACTTTCTATCAACCTGATAATTGCATCATGTCTGGCTTGATTAGGTTTACGCCCTTTATATTTGCCGTCTTTCCTTGCTTTCTCTATCCCCTGTTTCTGGCGTTCCCGCCGTTGTTCATAGTCCCTTCTGGCAACAGCGGCCAGCATATCCAGCAGCATATCGTTAATGGCTGCAAACAACCGGCTGTCAAACTCACTCATACCAGAATTAATCCAGGTCGTCGGCACATTCACGGCCATAACCCGGATATCTTTCTGACGGATCATTTTCTTCAGCGTATTCCAGTCTTCCCCTGACAGTCGGGAAAGTCTGTCCACATCCTCGATAAGCAAAATGTCATTTTGCTGGCAATCTCTCAGAAGACGAAAGAGTTCCGGGCGGTCAAGACGGGAGCCGGATTCATTCTCAATATAATAGCTGCAAATGATCAGGCCTCTTTCCCTGGCAAAAGCCTCGATAGTTTCCAGGGCACGCGAAGCATCCTGTTCTGCTGTTGAAGCTCTCAGATAAGCGCGGACAAAGTTTGTTGGTGCATTTGAAGTCATATTACAGAACCAGTTCGCATAAGGTCACACCACTATACCCAAAATGAACCAGAAAGTGGATCGACAGGAAAGGCACACTCTAAAAGAACCAAAAAACAAATAATGAGTAGATGTGACCTTGTCACTACACACTCATAAACTCAAACACTCATATACACAAGACAACTCAAATGAGTAGATACTCCTTAACTCATATACACATAAACTCATATTAACCTTTACTCATACAAAGAGTATGATAAACTCAAAAACTCACAGGAGTAATTGAGTAGACACACAATTGAGGATTTGAGTATGAAGGTGATCTCATTTCTGAATCCGAAAGGGGGTTCAGGTAAAACAACTGCCGTAATCAACATAGCCACTGCGTTGAGCAGGAGCGGATACAACATTGCTGTGGTAGATACAGATCCACAAATGAGCCTGACGAACTGGAGCAAAGCGGGCAAGGCAGCATTTGACGTATTTACAGCAGCATCTGAAAAAGACGTCTATGGAATCCGAAAAGATCTGGCGGACTATGACTTTGCTATTGTGGACGGGGCAGGTTCACTCTCAGTAATCACCTCCGCAGCCGTCATGGTAAGCGATCTGGTAATTATCCCTGTAACCCCCAGCCCTCTGGATTTCTCCGCAGCAGGAAGCGTCGTTACTGTTCTGGAAGCACAGGCTTACAGCCGCAAAGTTGAAGCCCGCTTTCTGATCACCCGTAAGATAGAAATGGCAACCATGTTGAATGTGCTTAAAGAAAGTATCAAAGACACCGGTGTTAAAGCATTTCGTACAGCTATTACACAACGTCAGGTTTACGTGAAATCAATTCTTGATGGCGACAGCGTGTTTGAATCCAGTGATGGTGCTGCAAAAGGTGAAATAGAAATCCTTACAAAAGAGATAGTTAGAATGTTTGAGTAATTACACATTTACTCATATAATCAAATAAGTATAAAAACCGGAGTAGCCTGAATGTCACTTGAAAAAGCGCATACGTCAGTAAAAAAAATGACCTTTGGTGAAAACAGAGATCTGGAACGAGTAGTAACAGCACCAGTATCATCTGGAAAAATCAAACGTGTTAACGTTAATTTTGATGAAGAAAAGCACACCCGGTTTAAGGCTGCATGCGCCAGGAAAGGTACATCAATCACTGACGTGGTGAACCAGCTTGTAGATAACTGGCTCAAAGAGAACGAATAATTGGAAGCCGAAGCGAACAGACAGGCCGACGCAAAACAACTGTTCTCAAAGCAGCCCTGGCTATGTACAACAGCCAATAGTTACTTGATTCTGCAAAACTTAGATGATTCAGGATTTAATCTATCAGTAGGAGTTCGGACAAAATGGGGTCCGTGGGAATTTCTGTGATAACACCCGCTAAGCGATTTCTCACTGAAAGAAATCTTCAGCCCCTGCAGTTAGTTAAAGAAAATTAAATCTATAAACCTGTAAATTTTTGCGTGACAAACTCTGTCGGAATGAGAAACTGTACGGAAACTTCAATTTTAAGGTTTGTCGTGCATGTTGATGGTTATATACGGGTATCAAGCAATCGATTACGTATTACACTATTCTCCGATGTAGTTATTTCTAAATATTGAAAATGTCTAAGAAAGGAATAAAATGAAAACTATTTCACTATTTAACAACAAAGGCGGGGTAGGAAAAACGACCCTGACTTGGAACTTAAGTGTATCTCTATCGGCAAAGGGAAAATCTGTTTTGCTGATAGATTTCGATCCTCAATGCAATTTATCAATAGCTTTACTTGGTGAGACTGGCTTCTCTGACCTTTTAAAGAAGGATGCAAATAATCCTTATGGTAAAACGATAAGAGCATTTTGCCAACCATTTATACAACAAGATATTCTCCCTGTCGTACATACATTCCCACCACAATTTCCCATGGAGCCTGGCTCAGGAAGGTTAGACATAGCTCCAGGTGACTTTTGGCTCAATAATCTTTCAGATGTGATTAGTGTAGGTACAGATTTAATTGCTGGAAACGCAGTAAACAGATTCTTGATACCTAGTTTAATTGCTAGTAAAGCTCAAGAGTTAAATAATTGTGAATACGATTATGTTCTTATTGATGTACCGCCGTCATTTAATACGATAGTCAGATCGGCTCTCTACTGTTCTGATTATTTCTTGGTTCCATGTACTGCCGATATATTTTCGGCTTACTGCATAGGACTCATTGGTGAAACTTTACCAAAATTTAGAGACGACTGGGAACAGGGTATTAGAAGAACTTCAGCCCAAAATAACTCTCTAATAAGCCAAAAAGGTTCACCTAAATTTGCAGGTTGGGTCTTCAACGGATTTGATAAAAGAAAGAATCCAGGCCAACAAAACTCATCAGAGATCGCGGCTGATGCAGCCCATAGAGATAAAATAATTGATTCAGTAAAAAATGACCTTCGCCCCAAATTAGCATCTATAAAAACATACTCAGCAGTGGCTTCTTTTACTCCAGACACTCCTGTCGCAAAAGTTGAAGACCTAAATGTTATGGCTCCAGATAGTATCTTACAGGGGGTCCCGCTCAGATATTTATCTACCGTAGCACCTACTAGGGGGGTGTTGGCCAGAGGGGCTTGGTCAGGACCTCAGAAAGCCCTAATGCAGACTATGTCGGCAGAACATGACGTTTTAGCTGATTATATAATCCAAAATTTCGTTTAATATCTTTTAGGGATTGTACGCCGGCACCCCTTTTACCGTCTTAGGGGTTCCGTGGGAATTTCTGCGATAACAAACGCTAAGGAAAAGTGAAGTTCTTTAGATTGAAGCGATTAGTACGAAGTGGCCTACATAAGTGAATGGCGAACAGCATACAGATTCTCTCTTAAAAATATGTGAGACAATAGAAAAACGACTGAAAATTTTTTGTATATTAATAGCTTCACAAGCTTTGATGATAGAGGGTAAAAATCACCATTATCTAATCAATTTGACGCTCATATCATTGAATGAAGAAACGGTAAAAATCAATTGAGAGCAATATTAAATATCAAAATAAAAACGATGAAAAAAAGATTGTTACCAATACAATGAGGACATTAGAATCACGCCCCCCAAATTTTATATAATTAAGATCATAGATGCAGATCAGTTTGGTTAGTTCTCCGTAGGGGAGAAGTTATGAAAACAGGTAAATGGAATAAACATCGTTCGTGTAAAATGCATTAATACGAATGGGTAACATGTATTTCCAGGGATTTAATCAAACAATGGCATCAGTTTTTCAACCAGTAGCAGATCGCTTAAACCATCTAACAAAACAACTTCCATACCAGAGTCAATAAGTGAATCAATCCCAGGCACTTCCTCAAAGCCGATAACCATGATCGGCTTTCGGTCTATAAAATCAAATATTACTAATGGAAGTATTACACTGTTAATTAATTCAAATTCTTTAAAGAAAGCATCTGTGCCATATTCACTGGTAGGAAAAAGAATCTCACTTAATCTCACACCATAAAAAACATGATAGTGTTCTTTAAGATTATCCTTTAAAATATTAACAGCCTTAGAATATTTCTCGTTAATAAACTCTTTGACCAGATATTTCATAAACATCTCCAATAAGAACCGACTGTAGGTCACCGGGCAAACGTTGCGGAATGACGTCAGAGACGTCATTTTGCGGCGTTTGCCCTATCCTGCATCGCAGTGAAAAGGCAGGGACTGGCATAACAGCTGAGTGGCATCATTGCTGGCTTATCTCGCTACTGTTCTCGGTGCTTTCGTCCACAGGTTCGGGAACAAGTAACTTGTGCCAGGGCATAGTTTTGTTGAGCAGCTCCATCAGAGGCTCAGCCAGCAGTCCCAAAATCCAGGTTGCCGTAATCACCGGTATAGTCAGATTTTGTGGCGTCCATAACTGCTGATTGAGATGATACCAGGTGATGACACACAAAATACCACCCAGCCAGAACACAGCCCATTTAAACGCACCAAGAATGGCTAACACAAAAACAAAGATAAAATGTAAAACACTCGCGACAAGAAGACGAAGATAAAACCATCCCCAGCCAAGCCACTTAACAAAAGTGCTCCCTGTTTTCACTGCAAAACGTTTCTTACGCTCCCTGGCAATTTCTTTCCTGAATTTAGCACGTTCTTCCCCCTGAGGGAATTGATAGATTTTAGCCATGAGCTACCTCATTTCGATCTCAAAACGAAGTTTATGCAATTATCCTCTGAAACCGTATGGTATTCTGATATCTAAGCCCTCACTTTCTTTATCTATTTTATAAGAAAACCTTAGCTTTGATGCTCTTCTTGCGACTCTCTCAACGATTTTAACTTCGAGATGATTAATCTCTGTATATTGATTTATTTTTTCAATATTTTTTTGCAGAAAAACCTTATTAAAATCCTTAAAATTCTGATAAAGGTAAACTTTTTCGCCATTATCTATTCTGAATAATTCAAGTTCATCCTTTAATACATCTACTTCAATGTCGAAAAATGTCTTTTTACCACTGCTGTATTGTTTCCTGATAAACTGATAAAGCATATTTGAATTTTGATCAGCGAGTCTTACAGACGATATCAAAACCTGAGTAGTGTAAGAATCCTTTAACATCGTGATATATGGCTCAATGACATGTGAAAAAGCAATATCAATATATCCTTCACTTTCAACATAATCACAAAACGCAGTCAGGTTCATAAGCCTGACTGCATCAGAAGGTAATTTACCTCTCTTCTTCGTATGTCCAGAGCTTTGATTGCCCTGAGGTGTGAGAAGTTGATTTCGAGGAATGCGAATAACACTGGCCTGAAGTTCTTCTGCCCCCTCTTTCAACTGCCGGTAAGCACCTGTTACATCAATATCAGCGATAAATGCATATTCCCGAGCCGTAATACGAAAGGTTGCCCCCTCAGATAACTCTTCACGTGAATCAATCTGCGCCATAGCCATAAACAAAATTCTTCTGGCAGACAAAGGCAACGATGAGAATGTGCTGTTAATTTCATTTCTGTGGCGAATTTTTGTTTTCTTTGTAACGCTCAGTAAGTTCATACATTACCTGTGGTTTTTAAGTTCTGATGGTGAAATCATAACCACAAAGGCGGAAATATGTAAAGTGGTTTATCCACCTTATGTATTTCCACCAAAACACGGATCACATGAAAGAATTTTTATCATTTATATTCAATATGATAGAAATGCGCAGGTATCCACCTTTTAACGTCATACGTTAAATTAGAGCACTATAAAGAACTAAAGAAATGAAGATACAAAGATACGAATATCTGAATAAAAACAGAAAAATGCGTACCCATCCACCTTTCAGTGCGTACCCATCCACCTTTCAGTGCGCAGCCATCCACCTTTCATGAAAATTACAGTGCGTACCTATCCACCTTTCAGTGCGTACCCATCCACCTTTCATTTTGAGGCGACAAAAAACAACACCTATCTTAATGAAATTATTGATAAAAAAGCTGGCACAATGTTTGCAGAATAAGTTAAAGTAAGTTAAAGATCTTAAAGTAGATCTACCGATCTACATTTAAGATCTTAAAAACAAGAAGTTTAATAAGCAAAAAAACACAAAAAATCTGTGGATAACTCTGCTCAAAACAAAAAACTCACAGCGCCTGTGGATAACTTTGCGTAAACCCGGAGGACAGATCACTCTGAACCAAGACAACCACACATAAAAACAATATGCTCACTTTTTAACCACTGTGCGTAAGTGCCTAATGTAATCCCTGTGCTATTCCGCTTCCTCGCTCACTAACTCGCTACGCTCGGTCGTTCGGCTGCGGCGAGCGGTGTCTCCTTTCTCAAAACCAGAAGAGTTCAGCTCATACGATCCGTTGATTGATCCTTTTTGGATCTTTCACTGAGAAGCCCTGAATCGCTTTCTGCCGCTTCGTTCGATACAACCATGGTGAAACCATGCGAAATCGAAAAAATCGCTCAGAATGCGATACAGCGCGTTTTAGAGGGTATTTACAAAACAGTCGTTGCCTTGAGGAAATTTTGATCAAGATTGAACTCCTATCCGGATCATGGCAACAGATCACAGCAACAAGGCCGCTAAAAAGCGTTGAGCGGCGTTAAAAACCGTTAAACCGTAGCTGACTACAACGAAACGGGAAAAAACGCTCAGAACGCGTTACAGAGCGTTTTAAGGCGATGTCGGAAAGAGCCATATCTCACCTGTTCTGATGTTTTTCTCAACATAAGCACTTTTAAGAGTGCTTTTAAAGATGCTATTATGCCAATGAGACAAGCGGAGGGCTTATGAGCTATCAAATTCTGACAACCACAGCGGCCAGTATTACTGACCTGAAAAAAAATCCTATGGGAACCGTAGCTGAAGGTGAAGGGGACGCTGTTGCGATCCTGAACCGAAACGAACCGGCGTTCTATTGCGTTCCACCAAAACTTTACGCCTACTATCGGGAACTCGCTGAAGATGCTGAGTTAAACGCTGTTGCTGATGAGCGCATGAAAAACCCGGAAATTGTGAAGGTTAACCTGGATGACCTATGAACTGGCTTTTGACCGTAGAGCACTGAAGGAATGGCAGAAACTCGGCCACACCATCCGTGAACAATTCAAAAAGAAACTGGCAGAACGGCTGGAAAATCCACGCGTACCCGCAGCCCGGTTACATGGTCATGCTGATCGCTATAAAATCAAACTTCGTGCATCTGGCTACAGACTTGTATACCAAGTCATTGATGAGAAAGTCGTTTTACTCGTTATTGCCGTTGGAAGAAGGGAAAGCAGCGAAGTCTATCAGATCGCAGATTTGCGCTAAGATTAATCATCAAATGATTGACTGTTTACAGTCAGAGCGAGAGCATTAAAAATTTGCAATACCTGCAAATGCAGGTATAATAAAACACAAGAAAGGGAAACAGGTTCTCTTTCATCCAGAGCCCAAAGTGGGCGGGAGGTTAAAAATGCAAAACTACGCTAAATCTGTAGCCACAGAGATTTTACGTCAACTTGGTGGTAATCGTTTTATTGTTATGACTGGTGCTAAAAGTTTTTCTTACTTTGATGAAAACGGTGAGTGTGGGTTAACTTTCCGTTTGCCGTCAAATTTTGCAATGAAAGGCATCAACTTAGTAAAAATTAAACTGGATTTTACTGATACGTACCAGGTGAAATTTTCTCGTGTACGTGGTGCTGAAGTTAAAGATATTTCAAGATTCGATAATATCTATTGTGATCAGTTAGCGCGTTTATTTACACAGGAAACAGGGTTACATACCGTGTTATAGATAAAAAGGGGCATTAAGCCCCTTTTTTAGTTATGAGGAATAATATGGATAAAGATAAGATAATTAAGAAAAACAGAGGTAATTACTCCTATGTAATCAGAACGATGGATGAAGATGGGGATACGGTTTTTCACGTCTTAAAATATGTTAAGACGATTGATAAAACTAAAAGCAGGAAAACAGTAAGAAAATTGATAATGGACGAAAAACTCAACCTGGCATCATTGATGCTTCTGGATAATGGGGTTTTGTGTGATTGTCTGACAAAAGGGGATGAAAATGCAGAATAAACCTACACCTGAAGAAGTAAAGAATGCGCGGGTTGCGGCAGGTCTTACTCTTAAAGAAGCTGCTGATATTTTTGGTTATCAACTGAATTCCTGGCAGATGAAAGAAAGTGCAGGTAAGGCCAGTCGTTCTTTATCTATTGGTGAATATCAGTATTTATTGTTATTAGCAAATATGCATCCGTCTTACAGGCTGGTAAAAAAATAACTTGCCATACCTGCAAATGCAGGTATAATAAAACACAGGAAAGGGAAACAGGTTCTCTTTCATCCAGAGCCCAAGCTGGGCGGGAGCTAAAAATGAAAGTATTAATTTTTAAAAATGATACTGTCTCTGTTGGTGATATCTTTGTATCATCATGGGGCTATGAGCAAACCAATGTAACCTTCTACCAGGTTCTTTCTGTTCACGGTAAAAAAAACCGTCACCGTTCGCGAGATTCGCGCCAATTCAGAATATACCGATTCAATGGTCGGCTTTAAAACTCCCGTTTTAAATGATTTTACTGGTGAATGTTTTAAGCGTCAGATAAAAGATTTTGGTGATGAGCTGGCAATCAAAATCGAAGATTTTGAAACTGCGTATAAAACTCTACCGGAAGAAAAACATCGATTTTCTTCTTACTACTAATTAATCAGGGGGGATATTCCCCCTTTTAGTAAAGGTCTGAAAATGGAAAGAGAGTTTAGCGCAAAAGCATCATTAAACCGAAATATAAAATTTTGGTTTGAGCAATGTGGATTATCTAAAGAAAGAGTTATTCATTGTATTGATAACTGGTATGACCTTGCATACCCACCATCAGAACAGGAGAAAGCAAAAAAAGAAGCAATTGAGAAGTTAATAAAGTAAAGATAAAGATGGTATCAGGTTGTGGGGCAACCTGATACCGTGACACCTGATTCTATTGCGAGGAATAAAATGTCGGAACGCATATTATCAGCAATAAATGACGTTGAAAAGGGTGGGCGTCCGGTTTTCCCTTTGATGCCATTCCATGTCTTTCCTGAGTATATGGCATTACTCAGAAAAGCACTGGAAAAAAAGACACAAAAGAGAACAGATAAATAAACCGGAGGCTTTATGACAAAACATGATTTTGTGTCCTTTGTCAGTGGAGAATTGCGGCAAGGCGCTGTACGCTTTTCTCTTGCTTTTAACAGCAAAGGAGAAATTGTTCTGCACTGGACTAATAAAGCAGGAATACGAGTCTGGCGGATATTAAGTGGTAATCGTGGCAAAAAACCAAGCAAAGCTAACCTTGAAAGAATGAGTAACTTCCGGCGCTGGCTTTTTGATGCCCGTCAGGGCATGGAAGGCTACACTCAGCAACCTGAACAGAGCAACCTTAGCTGAATAGCCGAAGCCCTCCCGTATTTCGGGAGGTGCTTTCTGATATATTGCGCGGGACTGCGCTTGCGCTTCCTGCCAGACCGTTCGCGGAGCGAACCTGACGGCACTGTCCTTACCGCATTGATCGGGTTTCCGGTCGCAGACGTACGTATGTTCAGCCATGACAACATCAGCCTTTTTGCATTTTTGTTGATGCTCAAGCACAATTTATGAGCGGCGCCAGATTCACTGCGATGCAGGATAGGGCAAACGCCGCAAAATGACGTCTCTGACGCCATTCCGCAACATTTTCCCGGTGACCTACAGTCGGTTCTTGTTGGAGAATTTTATGAAAAAAGTTCAATTCAGAATTGATGAAAATCAGCATGATGATTTGCTGGATTGCCTTAAAACTCTTTATCCGGATGAACCAGCTTTAACAGTAGCTAAAGGCATGAAACTTTTAGCAAATGCTTTATTAAAAAGTAAAGCTGTCAGTAAGGATATAAATACGTTTTTTGATAATAATGATTTTATCAAAACAACGATGTACTTAACAGGTAAACAAAGGGCTGATATTGAAAGAGCTGCTAATCGTCACGGATGGACGTTATCACGAGAATGTCGTTACCGCATACAGACGACACTTGAAAATGAACTGGATTTCTTTGACCAGGAACTGCTGATGATGAATCGTTGCCGTAATTCAATTGATAAGATCGGTCGTAATTTCCATTATATCATTGTTAATGATCAGACCAGGGTTCTTGATAAAGATGGTTTCTATCAGGATGCGGAGCGTCTTACAACAGAAATTTTTAATCTTAAGAATCAGTTTGAGAATTACATTATGTTATGTAAAGGGAGAACTGTTTCAAATAAAGTGGAGATGTGATTATGGGCGTTTACGTTGATAAAGAACATCGTGTTAAACGAAAGTCATCAGAAAATGGTCGTAAGTCAGCTTTCGCTCACAAAGTCAAAAATGGTGGAAAGAACTATAGCCGCAATGTTCAGGAACGTATCAACCGCAAGGGTGCCAGTAAGGAGGTTGTTGTCAAAATATCTGGAGGTGCTGTTACTCGTCAGGGGATTCGGAACAGTATTGATTATATGAGCCGTGAGTCAGAGCTACCAGTGATGAGTGAAAGCGGTCGGGTATGGACGGGTGACGAAATTCTGGAAGCTAAAGAGCACATGATAGATCGTGCTAATGATCCTCAGCATGTGATGAATGATAAAGGTAAAGAAAATAAAAAAATCACACAGAATATTGTCTTCTCGCCTCCAGTTTCAGCGAAAGTAAAGCCTGAAGATTTGCTGGAGTCTGTCAGGAAAACGATGCAGAAAAAATATCCTAATCACCGTTTTGTTCTTGGATACCACTGTGATAAGAAAGAACATCCTCACGTTCATGTTGTTTTTCGTATCCGAGATAATGACGGTAAACGCGCTGATATCAGGAAAAAAGATTTACGGGAAATTCGTACAGGTTTTTGTGAAGAGTTGAAGTTAAAAGGTTATGACGTTAAAGCGACCCATAAGCAACAGCATGGACTTAATCAGTCTGTTAAAGATGCACATAATACAGCACCAAAAAGACAGAAAGGTGTTTATGAGGTTGTTGATATTGGCTATGACCATTATCAGAACGATAAAACAAAGTCTAAGCAACATTTTATAAAGCTAAAGACTCTTAACAAGGGGGTTGAGAAAACATACTGGGGGGCTGATTTTGGGGACTTATGTTCGCGGGAAAGCGTTAAAGCAGGTGATCTTGTCAGACTGAAGAAACTTGGTCAGAAAGAAGTAAAAATCCCGGCGCTCGATAAAAATGGTGTTCAGCATGGCTGGAAAACGGTTCACAGAAATGAGTGGCAGTTAGAAAATCTGGGGGTTAAGGGCGTAGACAGAACACCTTCAGCCAGCAAAGAGCTGGTACTGAACAGCCCTGATATGCTGCTGAAGCAACAACAGCGAATGGCGCAGTTTACGCAGCAGAAAGCATCCACGTTACAGTCAGAACAGAAGCTGAAAACAGGGATTAAGTTTTTTAATATTTAATGTATTGATTATGCGAGAAAAATATTTATTTTAGTTCGCTTGCTCATCTTTTCGCCTTAAAAACAGATCGAAATTCTGCGTTTTAGCTATCATTCGATCTATCGATCTAAAAAACAGATCTTCAAAAGATGAATATACTGTTTTTCGTTTCTTATGTGGGATAAATGAAAGTAAAATTGATTTATAAAGATCGAAAGATCTGTTTTGTGTGTTGAACTTAGCATAAGCCACTTGTAGTATAAACTTCGCGCAATAGTAAAAAGTCTCTCTTCATAGGGGCGTGATTTCTCACAAGCAACCACGGTTGGCTTGTGTTTTGTCACATCTGTATATCGGGGATTGAGTATGAAAGGACAGAAACAGTTTTATCTGCTTCAGTGTTCTCCGCATTTTCATCAGTCGGTTCTGTTGCAGTTATCCCGGAGCGGTATCGCTTACTACAATCCAGTTATACGCACTTTCTATAAGAGGCGTGACTGTAGTGCATACAGGGGACAAATCATGCCAATGTTTCCCGGTTATGTATTCGTTCTTCTGGATTTTGAGGTTGTACATCCATCCTGCTTTACCCGGATGAAAAATGTTTATGGACTGGTCAGTTTTGGTGAATATCCTGCTGAAGTTCCTCTAAGTGTCATAAATGAAGTAAAAGAGCAGGAGAAGATTTTTTCGATGAATTTAAGCCTGATGAATAACTCCTGTCTGGCAAAAATACTTCTCCTTGCAGACGCTTCAAAGCGTGGACAAGTCTTTGCCGACTATGTGTGTAACAGAAAATATGACAGGTTAAAAAATGACAGCTATAAAAGGAAAGCGGAAACCGCAACGCAATGTACTCTACCTTCCTACAGAAGTTCGTGTTGAAGTTGAAAAAATTGCAATTGAAATAAGTTTCAAGAGGGGGAGACGTATCTCTGATTCTGGTTTTGTTCAGTATCTTATTAAAAAATACAAATCTCAGGCGATGAACGAACTTATTCATGGGGCTGATATTCCTGACGAGTGATAGCGCCCCGGTGTTCTGAATGTGGAATATTTATGTTATCTACTTCTACTTTTCTTGCGCTTGCCATGCAATGCGCTGCCAGCGTTCATCCTGACACAACGCACGAAGTCGCCAGGGTTGAATCAGGTTTTAACCCATATGCGATTGCGGAAATAATACCAAAGGTTAAACGCAAACCTGGTGATAAAGGCGTAGTATCTTACTTTCCTGAATCAAAGGAGGCAGCACTTAAGATCGTTAAAAACATTGAATTACGGAATCATCGTTACTCTGTAGGACTTATGCAAATAACGAGTACCAATTTTGCAAAGTTTGGTACAACAGCAGAGAAAATGTTTGATCCATGCGAAAATCTTAAGGTATCAGAAAAAATACTGGTTGACTGTTATAAACGAGGTGGCGACTTAGTGCGTGGGCTGAGTTGCTATTATTCCGGCAATCCAGAAACAGGAGTAAAGCCAGAACCTGAATTTAATAATACAAGTTATGTACAACGTATAGGATTTAGCCCTCCTGATAATAAAAAAAGTTTTATTGTTCCCTCTGTAAAGGAAATGATTAAAAAGGAGAATAAGACGACTATCACACCTGAAGAAATCATTATATATCCTCAATACGCCATGCGTGGCACTGTATCAAATGAAAAGGAAACAAAAGATGTTGAAATTAAATCTGAATAAACGTTATTTAACGCTTTCTCTATTTATGGCTGCGTTGATGCTTTGTGTTGCAGAACCTGCTTTTGCGGATGATGTGTCTACGAAGACAACTGGTTTTTTACAGAAAATAATTGATTTTTTAACAGATATTCGTAAACCTGCAATTACAATTATTGCTCTTGTTATTGGGTATATTGCAATATTTTCTCGTCAACATACCTCATGGATAGTCCCACTTGTTATCGGAATTATCATCTTTATTGTTGCACCATATATTCCTGACTGGCTTGCGTAATTAAAGGATGGGCGCATTATGAGTACTCTTTTTAAAGGTCTTACGCGCCCTGCTTTAATAAGGGGGCTGGGCGTTCCGCTCTACCCCTTTCTTGGAATGTGCATTATTTGTGTTCTGCTTGGTGTCTGGATTCATGAGGCTATGTATGCCCTTATTCTTCCTGGCTGGTATGCCATCAGGCGTGTAACACAGTTTGATGAGCGCTTTTTTGACCTTCTGTATCTGAGAACTCTTGTCAAAGGGCATCCTTTATCAAACAAGCGATTCAGCGCAGTCCATTATGCGGGGAGCCAGTACGACGAAGTTGATATTTCAAAAGTGGATAACTTTATGAAGCTGAAAGACCAGTCTTCTGTTGAAGAGTTAATTCCGTACTCTTCACATATCACTGATAATATTATCGTTACAAAAAACCGGGATTTGCTGGCAACCTGGCAGATAGACGGTGCTTACTTTGAGTGTGTTGATTCTGAAGATTTGTCAATTCTGACAGATCAGCTTAATACGCTTATACGTAGCTTTGAAGGGAAATCTGTTACGCTTTATCCTCATCGTATCAGGTGTAAAAAGGACGTCAGACCAGTATTTAACAGTAAAATTCCTTTTGTGAACAGAGTAATGAATGATTATTACGAGTCATTCCCTCAGTCTGAATTTTTCGAGAATAAATTATTTCTGACGATTTGTTTTAAACCTTTTACTACGGAAGATAAAGTAACACATTTCTTTTCACGCAGTAAAAAACAAAAAGATATCTTTAAAGAGCCTGTTAATGAAATGAATGAAATTTGCGACAGGTTGAATACCTATCTGTCCCGTTTTCATTCCCGACGTCTTGGACTTTATGAAGATCATGGGGTTGTTTATTCAGATCAGTTATCTCTGTTCCAGTATCTGCTTTCTGGTCGATGGCAAAAGGTCAGGGTTAGCAGTAGTCCGTTTTATACATATCTGGGAGGAAAAGACCTGTTCTTTGGTAATGATGCCGGACAAATTACCGCGTCAGACCATGCCCGGTATTTTCGTTGCATAGAGATTAAGGATTATTTTCAGGAGACGGATGCCGGTATTCTGGATGCTCTGATGTATCTCCCCGTTGAGTATGTCGTGACATCGTCCTTTACTGCGATGGATAAGCAGTCAGCGATTAAGGCGCTGGATGATCAGATCGATAAGCTGGAAATGACAGATGATGCTGCCAAATCTTTGCTGGCAGATCTGAAAGTCGGACTGGATATGGTTTCCAGTGGATATATTTCTTTCGGGAAATCGCATCAGACCTTGGTTGTCTTTGCGGATTCACCGGAGCGTCTGGTGAAAGACACCAATATCGTGACTTCCACTCTGGAAGATTTGGGGCTGATTGTCACTTATTCAACACTGAGTCTTGGCGCAGCTTATTTTGCTCAGCTACCAGGAAATTATACGCTTCGCCCTCGTCTGAGTACCCTCAGTAGTCTTAATTTTGCTGAAATGGAAAGTTTTCATAATTTCTTTTCAGGAAAAGAAAAAGGAAATACCTGGGGGGAAAAACTGATTACTCTTCGGGGGTCAGGTAATGATATCTACCATCTGAATTACCATATGACGACTGAACATCAGAATTTCTTCGGTAAGAACCCGACGCTGGGGCATACCGAAATTCTCGGTACGTCTAACGTGGGTAAAACCGTATTACTGATGACAAAAGCATTTGCCGCCCAGCAGTTCGGTACGCCGGAATCATTCCCTGCAAACAGAAAACTGAAAAAACTGACCACGGTTTTTTTCGATAAAGACCGGGCAGGTGAAGTCGGTATACGGGCAATGGGGGGATCTTATTACCGGGTGAAGGAGGGAGAGCCGACAGGCTGGAATCCCGCCGCACTGCCGCCAACAAAACGTAATATCGCTTTTATGAAGGACCTGGTGAGGCTGCTTTGTACTCTCAACAGTGAGCCGCTCGATGATTACCAGAACAGCCTGATTTCAGATGCGGTTGAACGTCTTATGCAACGGTCAGATCGCTCTTATCCTATCAGTAAACTACGGCCTCTTATCCAGGAGCCGGATGATACTGAAACCAAACGTCATGGACTTAAAGCCCGTCTTAAGCCGTGGACGCAGGGGGAAGAGTTTGGCTGGGTGTTCGACAATCGGGAAGACACGTTTGATGTCGATAACCTGGATGTTTTCGGTATTGATGGAACGGAATTCCTGGATAATAAGGTGCTGGCCAGTGCTGCTTCATTCTATCTCATCTATCGGGTCACTATGCTGGCCGATGGTCGCAGGCTTCTTATCTACATGGATGAGTTCTGGCAATGGATCAATAACGAAGCGTTCAGGGACTTTGTTTACAACAAGCTGAAAACCGGACGTAAACTCGATATGGTGCTTGTCGTAGCCACACAGTCACCGGATGAACTGATTAAATCACCCATTGCGGCAGCGGTTCGTGAGCAATGCGCCACTCATATCTATCTGGCAAACCCGAAAGCCAAACGTAGTGAATATGTTGATGGTTTGCAGGTCAGGGAGCTTTATTTTGACAAAATTAAAGCTATCGATCCGCTGTCCCGCCAGTTCCTTGTTGTTAAGAACCCACAGAGGAAAGGTGAAAGTGATGATTTTGCTGCTTTTGCCAGACTGGAGCTGGGAAAAGCAGCGTATTACTTACCGGTTCTCAGTGCATCAAAACCCCAGTTAGAACTGTTCGATGAAATCTGGAAAGAAGGAATGAAGCCGGAAGAGTGGCTTGATACCTATCTGGAACAGGCGAACCTGATTTGAGGAATCACCAATGAAAAAGCAAATTATGGCGGCATTCGTCGCTTCACTGATTGTTATTTCCGGCGCTCAGGCAGGGATACCTGTTGCCATCGACGCCAACCCTGAATGGGCGATTGAAGCCGGACGATGGACAGAACGCCTTAAGCAATGGGCGGAAACGGTAAAACATTACGAAAATCAGATAAATGCGTACAAACAGGAGCTGCTGTCAAAAACGGGTATCCGTGATGTGCAGGGACTGGTGCAGTCCGCACAGTCAGTGAGTCAGGAACTGATGCAGATTTATGATCAGGGGAATGCTTTTATTGACGATTACATTAAAAATCCTGAAGGGGCGTTATCGGAACAGGCCAAATCGTTATTGTCAGATTACAAAGTAACGGATACCTGCCAGAACCTGGGATATTCCGGCGACCTGGTACGGGGATGTGAAGCGACGTTCCTTTCTCAACTGGCAAGCGTGGAATACGGTAACAAGCTGGAGAGCAAGCTTCGTCAGGACAACCAGACGATGAAAGGCCTTATTGATCAAGTCAAAAATGCGAAGGATACGAAGGCCACGCAGGATGCAACAAACGCTGTTGCACTTGAACAACTGAAGTTCGAGAAGCTCAAATTTCAGTATCAAATGTATCGCGATAAGCAACGAGATCTTGCAGAATATAAAGAGAAGATGGCTCAGGCTGCTTTCAGAAAACAACAACTAGAGGCTGAAGAACCTTCATTTAAGGATGCAGCGAGAAGATACACTTTAAACTGAAGAGAGGTTGTCTTATGAAAAAGTCTTTTGTTTTGATTGGTGCACTCAGTATTTTTTCCCTTGTCGGATGTGAGGAAACCAAATCTGTTGATTGGTGGTTGGAGCATCATGAAGAATCATTGAAAAAAGAAGCTGAGTGTAAGAAAACCGGAAGTGACAGCCAGAATTGTCGAAATGTAAAAGAAGCTAATTTCCGTTATCAACAACTTCATGCCAAAGAACCAAATTTTAAAGAGTATTTTAAAAAATATAAAGATGCTTCTAATCATGAAGAAAAAGGTGATGTGCCTAAAAAATAAGGAAACAAGAGATGGCTGAAGCAAGTAATTTTTTTGTCACAGCAAAAGAAGAGATCCTCTCGGTTCTCGATGCTTCGGTTTCTGGTCAGTTAACAAGTTTAAGTAATATAGCAGGCACCCTAGGACGCTACGGGGTGTCCATCTATGTGTTATGGTATGCTTTTACTGTTCTGGCTAGAAAACAGCAAACACCTGTGCCTGATTTTATCTGGAACTTGTGCAGGTTTTCTATAATTTTAATGTTTGTACAAAATGCAGGTGGGTGGCTAAATACTTCCCTGGTAGCAATAGATGGTTTAAAGGATTCGTTATCTGGTAATAATGATGCTTGGTTATGGTTAGATCAGTTATGGACGAAAGTACAACAGGTTGCTGCGCATGTTATGTCTAAGGATACTTCAACTTATGTAAAAACAGATGGCGCTATAGCTGCTCTTTTTACTTATTTTGGTGGAATATTAGCATTAGTTGCATGTGCTATAGTTTTTCTTGCTGCGGAAGTAACCCTGAAATTATTGACTGTCACTGCACCTGTTTTTATCTTTTGCCTGATGTTTGGTTTTTTGAGACAAATGTTTAATAGCTGGTTGCAGCTTATTTTCAGTTCATGCTTGATATTTATGTTCGGTTCATTAGCTTTAAGAGCCGGAACATCATTTCTCAATATAGTTTTATCTCTGGCAATAGATACGGTAGACAATCGTAATCTAATTAAGATTGGCGCTACTGCGGCTGTTGCTGGCATTTTCATGGCCTGGATTATCTGGCAGGCGAAAAGTTATGCTTCACAGATTGCAGGTGTGGGTGTTGAAGGTGCCATGCAGGGCGCAGCCGCTATGGGGATTGGTGCTGGCGTTTTCGGTGCATCCCGTATGGCGCGTGGCGCACTTGGTATGGGCAGAAATGCCGGTATTGGTGCATGGAAAGGTCTGCGTCGTCAGGAAGGCGGGTTTGGTCAGTCTCCGGGAATAACGGGTAAGACCGCTAACCTGGCCGGACAGGGCGTTAATATTGGTGCCAAAAAGCTTCGTCAGGCAGCTATTGAGAGGGCAAAGAAAATGTATGGAGGGTGATTTAATTATGAGTGTTGATACCATTTTAAATGTTCTTTTCATAATTAACGGGCTTGTCGCGATCTATTTTCTTTGTTCAGACTTAGTCTTCTGTAAATATTAATCTGTTATACAGGTGTTCATATTATGAAACTACTTATTGTGGCTTTCGTGACGCTTTGTCTCGCTGGTTGTCAGGCGTCACATAAACTACCGCCCGTTTCCGGGAAAAGCGAACCTGTTAATTCTGCTGAGGTAATGCAAAATGGAATTTAAACTTCCCGGATTTAAAAATAAAAAAGACGTTACTGACTCATCAGTTTCGTTTGAAGAAAAAAACATTGCACTACAGGAGAGAATGAATCGTATTTATAAATTCGGTGGTATCGGAGGCATGTTAATTGGTGGGCTGTCTTTACTTGCATTAAATGCAGCATTACCACTGAAAACAACAGTTGTTGATGCCTACCTTATCGATAAGGTTACAGGTGTGGCTGAACGTCTGACTTCTGTTAAAAAAGAAAATCTTTCTGAAAACGAAGCCATTGCCCGATATTTTATCACCCAGTATATAAAACATCGTGAAGGTTATAATTTTTTCAGTCTCCAGCATGATTATGATTATGTAATGGCTTACAGCGCGGAGAATGTCGCGGCAGATTATAACGCATTATTTAACAGTGAACAGGCACCAAAACTTGTTTATAACAAAGCAGAAAAAACGGCAATGGTTCAGGATAATCCATCTGTCATAATTTCACCTTCGTCACGGACGGATGATAAAGATATCGGTGCGTATATTCGTTTTCGTCTGACCATCAGGGATGTTGCTACCGGACAAACCCGCCAGGAGTTCTGGAATGTTCGCCTGACTTATCGTATCGAACCGCAGGTTGAAATGGTGTCAGGGGAACGTAATAACAATCCTCTTAAGTTCGTTGTAACAAGCTACGTTCGCGATAAAGAAGCCAGAGGTTAATAATATGAAAATGAATAAAGGAGCGTTAATTATGGCGCTTCTGATGGCGGCGCACGTCTGTAATGCTGCTGTTCTTCCTTCAGGCAGTCGCTTTGACCCACGCAATCAGATAGTCAGTTATAACCCCAATAATACCACCATAATTAACAGTGCCGTTGGATACACCACCACACTGGTATTTGATGAAGATGAAACAGTTATCAGTGCCAGAACCGGTTTTCCGCAGGGATGGGCGGTTAATAAAGAAGATAACCTGGTATACCTGGAAGTTCGTCCTGTTAAACAAACTGTTCAGAAAAATAATACGGATGCAAACGGTAACACCTCTTCTGAATCCGTCAGTGTTGCTCTTGACCCGGAAAATGAGCTTGAACGCTGGCGAACGAATCTGTTTGTTCGCACCACGAAACGTAATTACAGCATGGAGCTGAACGCCAGAACGTTCCGACAGCCGGAGAAAATTGCGTTTGTGGTGAATTACCAGTATCCGCAGGAACGCCGGAAGGAACAGGCCGAAATTGAGAAGAAACGCACAGAGGCTCTTGCCAGACGCCTGGAGGAACAGGCAATCAACCGTTCCCTGGAAAATGCGAAATCGCCCCGTAACTGGCAGTACTGGAAGCGGGTTGCTGAAGGCAGCCAGGATATCAGCCCTGATTATGCATATGACGATGGTCGTTATACCTGGTTCGGCTTCAGTCCGTTAAAGAAAATTCCCAGCGTCTTTGTGATGAACGGTATGCAGGAGACTCTTACCAATCCTGTGATTAAACAGAGCGGGAGTTTTACGGCTGTTGGCGTACCGGTTGATAAGCGTTTTGTTTTACGTCTTGGTGAGCAGGTGGTGGGGATTGAGAACCTGGGCTTCGGAAAAGTACGTTTACCAGCCGGGGATACGGTATCCCCGGATGTTAAGAAAGAGGTGATCCAGTGACTGAACAGGAAAATAAAATCCCGACTGCAACCGAAATTGAACAGCAGCTACGGGAACGCAGACAGAAAGAACTGGAACAGGCCGGGAAGACTCCGGAAGAAGAGCCTAGCAAGCCAGCATTGCAGCTTGGTATTGAAAAACTTAAAAAGTCACGTAAAGGGATGATTATCCTCGTCGTGGGTTTTCTTCTGCTTGCTGCCGGTGTTTCTGTTTATTATATCCCGTCCATTATCCGTTCTGTGTCGTCAGGGGATGAGAAACCCGCAAGTCAGCCGCTTGCAACCGGAGCGGCTAAACGTCAGACCGGACTGAGCGAAGATATCGATCCTTTTAATACCGCACAGAAAAAAACAGAGAAACCAGAGGAAGAAAAAGTCATTTCTTCTGAAAAGACTGAACCGCCGGAAAATAAACAGCAGAGCTTCAGCCGTGCACTTGATGTTTCTCTTGATGGCAGCCAGGCAGGAAACAGCAGCAGTTCAGCGGGAACGTCAGTTTCACATACTGCGGCCAGTGAGCCAGAAAGCGATAAAAAGGATGAAGCAAAAGCAACCGCACAGGCTACAGAATCTGCGCCACTGGCGAAAATAACGAAACTTCCATATGACCCAAATTTGTTTATCCCGGAAGGGACATCAATTCCCTGTTCACTGGACAGGCGTTTTGTTTCTGACCTGGCGGGGAAACTGGAATGTACGGTCAACAGCGATATATACAGCGCCAGCGGTAATGTAAAACTTATCGAAAGAGGAACCGCCGCAAAACTGATGTATAAGGCCGGGTCTTTAAATCATGGACAAGGGCGTGTGTTTGTTATGGCTTACAAGCTACGTACTCGCAGTAAGCCTTTTATTGATATTCCCCTGGTTGACTCACAGGCGGCAGGCGCGTTAGGCGAAGCCGGTGCTTCTGGTTGGATTGACACTCATTTCAGTGAACGTTTTCTTGGTGCAATGATGGTCGGGATGATACCGGATTTAAGTCAGGCCGCCAGTGGTATTGCACAGAACAACAGGGACAGCCAGACCGACTATACGGCAAACAGTCGCCAGGCTTTTGCTGATATAGCACGCGAAGCATTTTCTAATAGTGTGAATATTCCGCCAACGCTTTATAAAAATCAGGGCGAAATTATTACTCTGATTGTCGGTCAGGATCTGGATTTTTCAGGTATTTATAAACTGAAAATGAAAGGGGGTTAATGTGAATAACGAAAACAGACATCTGATTTATGATGTGGTCAACGATTATTTTTATCACTGGCTGAATGAGATTGATGGTGTCACGGAAATCGCTGTTAACCGACCAGGAGAAATATTTATAAAGGTCAGGGGAAAGTGGCAATGGTATGAACAAAAGATGAATTACAGTGATTGTCTTTCTTTTGCATCCACACTGGCTGATTTTCATGACGGTGGTTCTGTGACTCCTGAATATCCCCTGCGTTCCGCCACGCTTCCGGGTGGAGAACGTGTTCAGGTTGTGATCCCACCGGCAACAGAAAAAGATACTGTTTCTATAACAATCCGTAAGCCGTCAGGTATTTTTATCAGTCATGACAAATTTATAAAACAGGGGTTTTATTCACGCGTCGGTGGTTTAAGTGGTGATTCCATTATGGAAGATAATATTTCTGCTTTAATCACTTCCGAATATTTTGAACGGGTTATACCTGAATCACTGAGTCAGGGGAAAACGATAGTTTTCTGTGGAGGGACGGGGTCTGGTAAAACTACCTTTGCAAATGCCTGTCTGAAATATATACCGCATCATCTGCGGTGTATTTCTATTGAAGATACTGATGAAGCAAAATTCAGATTCCATAAAAACCATGTAAAACTTTACTATCCGGCAGAGGGTGAGAGTAAGGTTATTACCTCAGCGAGTCTTCTGCGTTCCTGTTTTCGTATGAATCCGGACAGGATTCTGATGACAGAAATCAGGGGGGCTGAGGCATGGGATTTTCTGAAAGCATCGAGTTCAGGCCATGCAGGAAACATCACCACCGTTCACGAAAGTAGTCCTGAATCTGCCGTGCTTGGGATTGTCCAGCGATGTTATATGAATCCTGAATGTCAGAATCTACCATTCAATGTCATTTTAAGACGTGTACTGAGTAATATTGATATTATCATGAGTATTAAATACCTTGATGATGAAGATTTTCGGTTCGCTTCCGGTATTTACTACAAACAACTTCATTTTGATGACTATTTCAGAAAACTGAAGGAGTGATTATGTCTTTAAAACTCCCAGATAAAGGCCAGTGGGCTTTTATCGGTCTGGTTATGTGTCTCGTGACATATTATACTGGTTCTGTTGCTGTTTACTTCCTGAACGGAAAAACGCCGCTTTATATATGGAAAAATTTTGATTCCATGCTCCTATGGCGAATAATAACAGAGAGTAATATACGGACAGATATCAGGTTAACCGCTATCCCCTCTCTTTTATCAGGTATGGTTTCGTCTCTCATCGTGCCTGTGTTTATTATCTGGCAACTGAATAAAACAGATGTTGCTCTTTATGGTGACGCGAAGTTTGCCAGTGATAATGATTTAAGAAAATCGAAACTTCTGAAATGGGAGAAAGAAAACGATACTGATATTCTCGTCGGGGCATATAAAGGTAAATACCTGTGGTATACCGCACCAGATTTTGTATCACTTGGCGCAGGAACCCGCGCAGGTAAAGGTGCCGCCATTGGTATCCCTAATCTTCTGGTCAGAAAACACTCTCTGATTGCGTTAGATCCAAAACAGGAATTGTGGAAAATCACCAGTAAGGTGCGTGAAATACTGCTGGGTAATAAAGTTTATCTGCTCGACCCTTTCAACAGTAAAACACACCAGTTTAATCCCCTTTTCTATATTGATTTAAAAGCGGAGAGTGGGGCTAAGGATCTGCTTAAACTGATTGAAATTCTGTTTCCGTCTTATGGCATGACAGGGGCAGAAGCGCACTTTAATAATCTTGCGGGTCAATACTGGACAGGACTGGCTAAGTTGCTTCATTTCTTTATTAACTATGAGCCGTCCTGGCTTAATGAGTTCGGGCTTAAACCCGTTTTCTCAATCGGTTCTGTCGTCGACTTGTACAGCAATATTGACCGGGAACTGATACTCAGTAAGCGGGAAGAACTGGAGGGAACAAACGGGCTTGATGAAAACGCGTTGTATCATTTGCGCGATGCCCTGACCAAAATCAGGGAATATCACGAAACGGAAGATGAACAGCGTTCAAGCATTGATGGTTCTTTCCGTAAGAAAATGAGCCTGTTTTATCTCCCAACCGTTCGTAAATGTACTGATGGTAATGATTTCGATCTCCGTCAGTTGCGACGGGAAGATATCACTGTTTATGTCGGTGTTAATGCGGAAGATATATCTCTGGCTTACGATTTTCTGAACCTGTTTTTCAACTTCGTTGTTGAAGTGACATTGCGTGAAAATCCTGATTTTGATCCCACCCTGAAACATGACTGCCTGATGTTTCTTGATGAGTTCCCTTCGATTGGTTATATGCCAATTATTAAAAAGGGATCAGGGTATATTGCAGGTTTTAAACTTAAACTGCTGACGATTTATCAGAATATCAGTCAGCTAAATGAAATCTATGGTATTGAGGGAGCCAAAACGCTGATGAGTGCTCATCCATGCCGTATTATCTATGCTGTCAGCGAAGAGGATGATGCCGCGAAGATATCAGAAAAACTTGGATATATTACCACTACATCAAAGAGCACAAGCAAGAGCCGTGGACGGTCAACATCACAGGGCGAATCAGAAAGTGAAGCCCGAAGAGCACTGGTGCTTCCACAGGAGCTGGGAACGCTGGACTTTAAAGAAGAGTTTATCATCCTGAAGGGGGAGAGCCCTGTTAAAGCAGAAAAGGCACTTTATTACCTTGATCCGTATTTTATGGACAGATTAATGAAGGTCAGTCCTAAACTGGCATCATTGACGATGGAACTAAATAAGACGAAAAAAATATTTGGTGTGAAAGGGCTTAAATATCCGTCAAAAGAAAAAATGCTCTCCGTAGGAGAACTGGAGTCTGAGGTTTTATTATGAAAAAAATACTTATGATCAGTATTCTTTTCCTCACAGCCTGTTCCTCTCCACCTGAACCGCCACAGGTTGAATGGGAAAAACGGCCTGAAGTTATGAATACACAAATAATTAACTGGACACCAACATCCAACGTTATTAAATCAGATAATATAAATTCCTCATGGAGTAAGGTGTTACCTGGTTTTAAACCAGAAAATCGTCTTTACGATGATTCTGTTTTTTATGCAGTTGCCCACTCTGAAAAAATAGTTGTAAGGACATCTTCTTTTGATAGTTACTGGTCTGCGAAAGACTGGCTAAGAAAAAATGGTGCAACAGGTGTTATTGAATATCAGCCACTAAAAAGATGGTTGAATAATGACTATGTTGAAATCTATCTTTCGAGAATAAATGTTCAGAGGTTACCATGAAAAAGATATGCAAAAGTCTAATCGTATTTTTTACTGTGTCCTGGCTGACAGCACCTGCGTATGCATCTGACCCTTGCGCTTCGGTACTTTGCTTATATGGAAAAGCAGTCGGGCAAGGTGGAGGGAGTGAGTGCAGAAGTGCTGAAAAGGATTTTTTTAATATTCTGAAAAAGAAAAAAGGAAGCATTCGCTGGAGTAAAACTTTTGATGCCCGTAAAGCATTTCTGAATCAGTGTTCAACGGCTGATCCTGCTGCTATATCGAAAATCATGAGTAAGTTTGGTCGTGTCAGAGGTTAATTAAAACCTGATGCCCACGCCAAAGGAATATTATTTTTAGAAGCGGGCATCTATCTTGCCCGCTAATTATACTTTATCTCATGCTAATGGACGGTAAATAAGCTATTAATTAACCTAAATGTTATTATCAAGAATGCTTTTTAGCTTATTTACCTCAATATCAATATTGTCTATTTGTTCCAAAACATCTTTTCTTATAGCCATTAAAATATCTAAGCATTCTTCTTTTTCTGGAGAATTCCACGATGGAAGGATCTTTGCTTTATATTTTTTGTATTCATCGGGATATTGTACAGCAATTTTACTCTCTACATCATCAATAATATTTATTATTTTATTAAATGAATCAGAGACAGCAGGATTGGCTTTGTTCATTATGCCATCTTTTTGTATATCTATCCTGATCTCTTTGAGGGACAACAGCATTTCTTCAGGTTCTTCTAAGATTTTGTTAGCAGTGAATACTCTTCGATCTAGTTTATTTCTGGTTTCAAGAATGTTATTAAGCATTGCTTGATACCGTTCTTTTCCTTCTTGGTAGAGACGAGGCATTGCTTTCATAAGTTCGGATTCTGCCTTACTCAGTTTATCCTGACTTTTCGATAACAGTTTAGCTAGGTCATCAAAGTCTAATATATTATTTGTTGTGACATTTAGTTTTGGACATTGTGCTTTGATAGTGTATTTTTTCTGCCTTTCCGATGTAATGAAAAAATATAAGGTGTCAATTTCTTCGTTAACTTTATTAATGCGTATTTTATCTATTGTTTTATTTATTTTTGAAGTATTTTTTGTATGTGTTATCTGAAGGCCTAGTTTATTTTCTTTGTCTAAGGCATCTATTCCTGGATATGTGGCTGAAATTTCTGACGTGCAAACAAAATTAGTATCTTTCAAAATGTTTATTAAATTGCTTATCAATTCCTCCGAACTCACATTAGCATCTTGTAAATTCTCTTTGGAGTTGAAACGAAGATAGTATTTAAGTACAGCAAGCCCGAAGGCTACATTTTCTTGTGCTGATTTTTTATGTAACATGCCCCACCTTTTTATTAGAGTGAAATACTTACTTAAAATCATAATGCGTAAATATAAACAAAAAGATCTTTCGTAGGCAAGATCTTTTTGTGGTTGTTTTAAGTTATCTATAGTGTAATATTAAAGGATAAGTAAATGAGACTTTTTATTGCAGAAAAACCCGCAGTAGCAAATGATATTGTTAAGGCACTTGGTGGCAATTTTACCCGCCATGATGGCTGGTTTGAAAGTGATAACGCCATTGTGACTAACTGTTTTGGTCATATTATCGAATCACAACCGCCGGAAAACTATAATCCTGAATACAAAGCCTGGAAGGTTGAAACGCTTCCTTTACGTCTTTATCCCGTGAAGTATCAGCCTGTTGAAAGTGCAGCAAAACAGGTTAAAACGATTCTCGAACTTATCAGACGTGGAGACGTGACTGAAATTGTTCACGCTGGCGATCCTGATGATGAGGGACAGCTACTTGTTGATGAAGTCCTGGAATATGCAGGAAACACAAAACCCGTAAAGCGCGTTCTGATTAACGACAACACGCTTCCGGCAGTGAAAAAGGCACTGGCAAATCTTAAAGATAATCGTGATTTCAAAGGGCTTTACCTTAAGGCGCTGGCGCGTTCAGTTGCTGATGCCGTCTATGGTTTCTCCATGACGCGTGCTTACACCATTCCTGCAAAAGCCAGAGGATATCAGGGCGTTCTGTCTGTCGGGCGCGTCCAGACGCCCGTTCTTGGCCTGATTGTGAATCGTACCCGTGCTAACCAGAACCATAAATCCAGTTTTTACTACACCATGACCGGAGTCTTTCAGCGTGGTGCTGATGTTATCAGGGCGAACTGGAAGCCAGGGGAATTTGCTCCGCTGACAGACCGTAAATTACTTGATAACGCGTGGGCAGACGGAACGGCAGCATCCCTTGCAGGAAAACCGGCTACAGTTGAAGCGGCAGCAACTGATGATAAAAAAACGGCTGCGCCGTTGCCGTTTAACCTGGTCAGACTCCAGCAATACATGAACAAAAAGTTCAAAATGACGGCACAAAAAACGCTGGATATTACGCAACAATTACGTGAAAAATATAAAGCGATTACTTATAACCGCTCTGATTGCTCATATCTTTCTGATGAACAATTCAGCGAAGCGCCGCAGGTTATCGATGCCCTGAAATCAGTCTTTCCTCAGTCGCTGGATATTGATTCTGCACGTAAAAGCAAAGCGTTTAACAGTGAAAAGGTGACTGCGCATACTGCTATAATCCCGACCGCCAGTGTGCCTGATGTTAACGCACTCAGCACCGACGAGCGCAATGTTTACCTGGCGATCGCACAACACTATCTTGTTCAGTTCATGCCTGAAAAAGCATACCAGGAAGTATCGGTTGCCATTCAGTGTGGTGATGAGTCGTTCTATGCCCGTGCCAGAAAAACAACTGACAGCGGATTTGAGGCGTTTCTTGGCGCGGAAACCACAGACGTAGGTGAATCAGAAGATAATGATGATTCCGCTTTTGAACTGCTCTGTAAAATTCGCACTGGAGAAACACTGACGACAAAAGAAGTTGTTGTTAATGAGAAGAAAACAACACCGCCGCCGTTATTCACCGAAGCCTCCTTGCTTGCTGCGCTTGTTCGTGTCGCGGATTTTGTCACTGATCCAACGATTAAAAAATTGTTGAAGGATAAGGATAAAGACAAAAAAGATGAACATGGCGGTATTGGTACGCCAGCTACCCGCGCTGCCATTCTGGAAACGCTGAAGAAGAGAAGCTATATCACGCTCGAAAAAGGGAAACTTATTCCTACTGATACCGGATATGCGCTTATTGATGCCCTGCCTGGTATAGCGGTTAATCCTGATATGACAGCATTATGGTCTGAAAAGCAGACTGCCATAGAAAATGGCGACCTGACGGTTGAACAGTTTATTAATGAGCTGTACGGTGAACTGACAGGCATGATTTCTGATGTTGACCTGGGCGAGATGAAGATTGAACCCGCTGCGCCAGCAGGGCAGTTTCAACGCCTGGACTCTCCCTGTCCTTCCTGTGGTAAACATATTGTTATCAGGCCGAAAGGTTATTTCTGTGCCGGATGTGAATTTAAAATCTGGAGTGAGTTTTCTGGTAAGAAAATCACCCAGGCACAGGCCGGAAAACTGGTTAAATCAGGGAAAACCGATTTGATTAAGGGATTTAAAAAGAAAAGTGGTGGAACGTATGATACAGTTCTTGTCCTTGAGGATAAGAAAACAGGGAAGCTGGGTTTTCCGGCAAGGGCTAAGAAGTGAAAACAAAGCAGGAATGGCTTTTTCAGTTAAGAAAATGTACATCAAGAGATACTCTTGAAAAAGTTATTGAGATTAATCGTTACAAGCTGCCTTTATCAGAATCAGAGGCATTTTATTCTGCCGCAGATCACCGCCGTGCAGAACTGGTGATGAATAAACTTTATGATAAGGTTCCTTCCGGCGTATGGAAGTACGTCCATTAAACAAGAGGATTAATTATGAGCGAACTGACTAAAGAAGATGAATACGGCATTATCAGCCGGACTATGATGAATATTCGTTCATTGCGTGTGTTTGCCCGTGAGATTGATTTTGAGCAGTTGCTCGAAATGCAGGAAAAGCTCAACGTTGTTATTGAAGAACGTCGTGAAGATGCTGAACGTGAAGCGGCTGAACGAGCAGAGCGTGAACGGAAACGTCAGGAACTGCTTCAGTTAATCGCCGGAGAGGGGTTCTCACCGGAAGAACTGCTTGGTCTGTCTGAAGAAGCACCAAAATCACGTAAAAAAACGTTACCAAAAGCGCCGCCTAAATATCAGTTTGAAGAAAATGGTGAAACGAAATACTGGTCTGGTCGTGGGCGTGCGCCAAAACCGATTGCTGAAGCATTGGCAAGCGGTCGCTCTCTTGATGAGTTTCTCATCGAGAAATGATTCTACAGCCCTCCTTTTTCTCTGGAGGGCGTTATCCTTTAAAATCTCCATCTTCACGGTATTTCCCGATGCGCTCTCGTAAATTCTCGCGTCCAATCCCACCCGAAAAACCTTAGATTTCACGTAGCGCGCTGCCAGTAACTATCTGTGGTTAATAATCCACGTTTAGTGATGCAACAGGAGTTTTGTGTAACGCGCCAGAATAGTGGTGTTAAGGAAACCTCTGTGTTCAGATGAAAACACATCTGCCTTCCGATATTTCATATATTTATAGCCACGCACTATTTATGTGTTTAATTTCAGATAGAGGCACAGAAGGGAAAAAATATCCTTGAGTGCCCCATAATCCAGTTTTCGTTGATAATCCATTGTAATAGATGTTTTCTACACCTTCCGCTATAATATTTGGGCATAATCTTTTTAAATTGTTAATAATTCCCTCAAAATAAGGTTTTTGTATATTTTTCTGAAAAAATAATTTATCAAGTTTTATGGCGTGATATTTATTTTTCATCGCTGTGTGCATGGTGCTATTCCTACTACCAAAATCATCAAGCCAGATATACTCTGTAAGAGAGCAAAGAAATGGTATAACATCATTTTCCTGAGTTAGCTCAGGATATGTTTCTGATATTTCAAGCACTATAAATTTATTTTTGGATATTACTTTTTGAATTTCATTGTCACAACTAATATATAGGCAGGTTTCGTAATCAACATTAACAGAGCACAGTGGGCTTTGTTGAATAAATCGAACTTTTGCTGAGTTGAAGGATCAGATCACGCATCT
>OHRJ01000080.1_pt1 | contig 43900 bp, 48 predicted proteins | sample 1578401 | NCBI WGS metagenome assembly OHRJ01 (sample SAMEA3879520, study PRJEB24766) | human gut metagenome | biome: human-associated habitat; feature: feces | place: USA | collected 1985/1987 | reverse complement strand
ACACAACCCGCTACGGGGGAGACTTACCCGAAATCTGATTTATTCAACAAAGCCATTTAAAGGTGTACCGCGGTAACACAATGGCAACTTCTGTTGCACTAACAATGCTTTATGACAGTCGAGGCGGAGGAGCTATTTTTGTTGATGTTTGTATTTAGCAATAGCCAATTTAAGTAGGTGTTGTTTATCATGCTGTTTCCATTGTTTTTTTTTGTAGGGAACTGATTAATTGAGACAAATGACAGATGTCTTATTGTTAAATGCATTGACAATGCAAGAAGTTTGTTCTTAATTATAAAAGCAGGCTCTCTATCTGCACAACACACTACACAGCATTCATCATAATAAATCCTAACATTAGGATTCCTCTGAAGGGGTTAACTCATGGCTTCACTTGCAAATCAAACAATAGCAGCATCATTGTACTATGCTGTATTGGGAGCAAATCCAAGCGATACAGAGTTCAAAAGCATTGGTCAAAAAATTGAAAACGGCCAGTTGACAAAAGACGCATATGTAACTTCCTTGCTTAACTCTGCTACAGGGCAGTTTTTGTATCAAGGCTTAACGAATGAGCAAATAGTAACGAAGGTTTATACACTCATATATGGTAATACGCCATCTTCGAGTGTAGTCACCCAGTTTCTGGACGCAGGTAGCATTTCGTCTGCCTTGACAGCGACTGTTGATAGCTTGTTGAATTACAAGGGATTTGATAGTTCCGTACTTACCGAACAGTCTTTGTTTGACCAGAAAGTAGATTCTATTTTGTATTCCACTACTGCGAGTATTGGGTCTCTGGCTGTACAAGAACAGGTAGCTGCTTCGTATCTTGCTATGTTAGGGCGTGACCGCTGGGTCGATTCGGCTGGGTTAAAGTATTGGAGCGCCGATCTTAACAGTGGAACTTCTTATGAGAATATGATTAAAAAGCAATTGCTCACTTCTGAATATCAAAAAAGAGTTGGGCAGTTGAATGGCGATGATTTCATTGCGAAAATTTATAAAATTGTCCATGGAACCGTAGCTACTTCAGAACAAATAGCTGCTTTCTCAGCACTAGGTACCAACAAGTCTGTTATCGCTGCGGCAATCATTAATGATATTCGGAGTTCAACTGCTACTGATGATACGACCGTTTCTCAGCAACATTCGTTTGAGAATCTTATTGGGACTAGCTTGGACTATAAGACTTCAGCTGTGTTATCGGTATCTGCAGCGGGAGGTAATGCAACTGGTTCAGTTAACTCCTATATCAGCCATCAACTTTCGAATGCAGAAACAGCTGTTTTGACGGATGTGCAACTTAACGCAAATGCTACAAATACAGTTAACCTCAAGTTTGCTGATAATCTCGCTAGCTTGGAAATTAACGGGAATAGTGCTGCAACTGTAAACCTTTCAGATAACGGCGTTAACCCTGGCGTTGATATTACAGTCAACAATGGTAATGTTATTCTTAATGCAAGTTCCGGCTCAGATAATGTATCGGTAACATCTGCGGTGAACATGCAGAATGCAACTGCTAAATTTAACCTTGGAGCAGGAAATGACTCTCTAGAGTGGGCTGGTAATGGGGTATCAAACGGCGCCAATATTGTTTCAACTAATGTTAGAGCAAATGGTGGCGATGGTGTTGATACTATTTCAGCTAACTTTATTACTAAGAATGTTGTGATGTCAGGCAATGCCTTTGCGCGTACAGCAACTATCAGCACCAATACATCCCAGTTCAGCAATTTTGAGAAACTAGACTTAGCTGGCTATATTGGTAAGGCTACAGTTAGCTCCGGCTCTACAGCTGCGAACCATACGTTCGATTTCGGTGTTCTGACGGGTAAGGCGGTATCAGAGTCTAGCACAACAGGCTTAACCAATAGCGTAGTACAAGCTGGAACCTCAACTATTGGCTCTCAAGGCTTCGTACTGTCTGGCTTTGCCGATCAGGTACACGTGATTAACGCTGCCGGTGGAAACTCAGCACAAATAGATGTCACAGGAAATGCCACTTCTGCCAGTAATGTAGATATAACATTCCTGCAAAACGCGACCGATCATTTTAACATAAACTTCACTGCTACAAGCGATGATAATGTAAACGCTGGGTCTCTGTCCTTAAACAGTAGCAGTAGCACTCTTTTTGGCACTGCACTTACAAGCATTGATATTTCTTCCGGTGGTAGTGGGGCATTTGAAAATACACTTTCTCTTGTCGGAACTAATTCGCAGGTTCAAAGTATTAATGTGACTGGCGATCATGTTCTTAATTTGGGGTTAGGGTCGGGTTTTAGTAATGTTCGTAATGTAAATGCGTCCGGAAATAATGCTGGGTTAGATTTGGATTCTAATCATGGTGGTACCGGGGATGGCATTATTGTCCAGTTATTAAATGTGTTGCCACTTAGTTTCATCACCACTGGCTTGTTAACTCCAGTTTTGAATGCACTTGGATTGAATGGGTATCAATTACAAGTGACTGGTACATCAGGCAATGATACTTTCAGTATTGTTGGTAACACAACTATTACAGGTGGTGGTGGTGAAAACACTTATGAATTGAAATCAAGTACCACACAGGCAGGTGTAACAATTAAAGATTTTGATAGTTCCAAGGATACATTGGTCAACGTGTCAAATGGCTTGACTATTTCAGACAGTTTATCGGGGCAATCCGTCGCTGATTACGGAACTAGATCAGCTGATGCTTTGGATGCATTATTAGGTACTCTTGTTGGGGGGTTGACTAACGGGGTTATTGGATTGTTAGGTGGTATACTTGGCTTGGGAAGTAGCAACTCTCTTACGTCTAAAGTTGGTGTAGCGTCAGTGGTGTTCAGTGGTTCTGGTAACAATGCGGACTCGTATGTTATTATTGACAATAATGACAACCATACTCTTGATGCTAATGATACAGTTATATATCTTACTGGCCAGAATCATCAGCAGTTGGTAGATGCTCTACATTACGCATAATTAATGGTATTTCTTTAAAGCGGAGAGGGAATCCTCTTCGCTTAATATAAAATTCCATTGGTTGGTTTTTATACTTTTCTGTGTGTTTTTTGTAGCGTGGCTTTATCATGGTTTTCAAGTTCTTTTGTCTTTGCATTACTTTTTTTTCTGATTTGGTGGGTATAAGGCGCTCTATTTTTTTGCCATATGATTAGATGATTAGATGATTAGAGTTGTAGAAAACGTCAGGGAAATTAAAGGAAAGAGAGTGGAATATCTTTTACAACGCAATGAAATTGCGGATGTCATACGAACTCGCAGCAAAATATTCTGGACGGTGGGCATCTTTACCGCGTTTATCAATATATTAATGCTTGTTCCCTCAATCTATATGCTCCAGGTCTATGATCGGGTGCTCCCTTCTGGCAATGAAATCACGTTGTTGATGTTAACGCTTATCATGCTTGGAATGTTTGGCATGATGGCATTACTTGAGTATGCCCGCAGTATGGTTGTAATTCGCATCGGTGCGCAGCTGGACATGCGCCTGAATTCGAGAATTTACACTGCCGCCTACGAAGAAAATCTGAAGAACAAATCTGCCGATGCTGGGCATATGTTGAATGATTTAACCAATGTGCGGCAATTTTTGACCGGAAATGCCCTTTTTGCTTTCTTCGATGCCCCGTGGTTTCCTATCTACCTGCTGGTCATTTTTCTTTTTAATCCCTGGCTTGGGTTGTTTGCGTTAATCGGCTCTTTGGTACTGGTTGCACTGGCTATCATTAATGAAATGGTTTCCAAAAAACCGCTTTCTGAGGCCAGTAAACTTGCTTTGCAGTCAGGGAGTCTGGCAAGCACTAATTTACGCAATGCCGAAGTGATCGAAGCATTGGGCATGCTACCTAATATAAAAGGTCGCTGGTACGATCTACATCAGAGATTTCTTAATAGTCAGCGCATTGCTAGCGAAAGAGCAACCAGCATTGCGTCAGTGACCAAATTTGTGCGGCTTTCCCTGCAATCCCTGGTTTTAGGGCTTGGCGGCTGGCTGGCTATTGATGGCCATATCACTCCGGGAATGATGATTGCAGGCTCAATTCTGATGGGCAGAACGCTTGCGCCGATTGAGCAGGTGATTAACGTCTGGAAAAGCTGGAGTTCGGCAAAGCTTTCCTATCAGCGCCTGGTGAAACTACTGGAGCAGAATCCACCGCGAGGAACAAATATGTCCTTGCCCCCTCCACAAGGTGCCGTCGCGGTAGAAAATGTTACCGTAACCCCTCCGGGTTCGCAGGGAGAACCCGTCCTGCACAATGTATCTTTTGCAATCCAACCTGGTGACGTTCTCGGGATTATTGGCCCGAGTGCATCAGGGAAATCAACCCTGGCGCGCCTGCTGGTTGGCATTTGGCCCGTAAGTGAAGGGATCGTACGCCTTGATAATGCTGATATTTACCAGTGGAATAAAGATGAACTTGGTCCCTATATTGGTTACCTACCGCAGGATATCGAGTTATTTGCAGGAACGATCGCTGAGAACATCGCACGCTTCAGCGAAATTGATGCTGAAAAAGTTATTGAGGCGGCCAAATTAGCTGGCGTACACGAGTTAATACTGCGATTCCCGCATGGCTATGATTCGATCATTGGTAATGGTGGCGCGGGCTTATCCGGTGGTCAAAAACAGCGTATCGGGTTAGCACGTGCTTTGTATGATGACCCGTCGTTGATTGTGTTGGATGAACCAAATTCAAACCTGGATGATGCAGGAGAGCTGGCATTGAACCAGGCCGTTGCGGCGCTCAGGCAACGAAACAAGACGGTTATTTTAATTACCCACCGAACTAATCTCTTATCGATGACCAGTAAGCTGCTGTTACTGGTTAATGGCAAAGTAAACGCGTTTGGCCCCACCAATCAGGTATTACAGGCTCTGGCAAATGCGCAGAAGGTTCAGGCAGCGCAGCAACAAGCGGTGCAGGCCGTAAATAGTGATATGCATGAAGGCAATATTCCAAAAACGCAGCTTAATTAAAACGTGAACTTGCCGGTGGAATAAATCCACCATTCGCAGTTGAAGGAGTGGGTATGTCTACACAAGTCAATGTATCGCATGATAATCATAGCGAGCAATTTTCAATGGATGAACGGAGGTTTTCCCGGCTTGGTTGGCTGGTAATCGGAGTAGGGCTGTTGGGCTTTTTCTTATGGGCCGGTTTTGCTCCGCTTGATAAAGGTGTCGCGTCACCGGGTTCCGTGACGGTTGCCGGAAACCGCAAAACAATTCAGTCCCCGACCGGGGGAATAATAAAAAAAATCGACGTCAAAGAAGGGGACAAGGTTAAAGCTGGCGAAGTGTTGGTACAAATGAGTAAGGTTCAGGCACAGGCCCAGGTAGATTCCTTGCAGGATCAGTATTACACCACCCTTGCTACAGAAGGTCGTTTGCTGGCCGAACGAGACAATCTTAGTAAAATCCAGTTCTCAAGCGTATTTGACAGCGTGAAAACACATCCTCGCGTGGCGGAAATTATTGCTCTCCAGATACAGCTTTTCTCGTCCCGCCAGCAGGCATTACGCAGCGAGGTGGATGGATTTAGGCAATCAATCGACGGAATTCGCTTTCAGCTCAAAGGACTACAGGATTCTCGTAATAATAAGCAAATTCAGTTGAGCAGTATTCGTGAACAAATGAGCAGCATGAAACAGCTGGCGGCGGAAGGGTATTTACCGAGAAACCGTTATCTGGATGCCCAACGCCAGTTCGCCGAAGTAAATAGCAGTATTGATGAGACCTTAGGACGCATCGGTCAGTTGCAAAAGCAGCTCCTTGAATCCCAACAGCGGATTGATCAACGCTATGCCGACTACCAGCGTGAAGTCAGAACGCAGCTCGCTCAAACACAGATGGACGTTAATGACTTCAAGAATAAACTTGAAATGGCTAACTTTGATTTGGGCAATACGGCGATCGTTTCGCCGGTTGACGGCACGGTTGTCGGTCTGAATATATTCACCCAGGGCGGCGTCGTGGGGGCAGGGGATCACTTAATGGAGGTGGTCCCAAGCGAGGCTTCGCTTGTGGTTGATTCCCGGCTCAAGGTTGAGATGATAGACAAGGTCTACAACGGTCTTCCCGTTGAGCTAATGTTTACGGCATTCAATCAGAATAAAACACCGAAAATTCCGGGAACGGTAACGCTAATTTCCGCGGACCGACTTGTCGACAAAGGGACAGGAGAACCCTATTACCAGATGCAGGTTACCGTAACACCCGAAGGTATCAAAATGCTACAGGGTGCAGATATCAAACCGGGTATGCCCGTTGAAGTATTTGTTAAGACGGGATCGCGTTCATTGCTGAGCTATTTGTTTAAGCCAATTTTAGACCGTGCTCGTACATCGTTGACTGAGGAATAATCCAGATGCAGGTTAAAAGGCAGATTATGGGTCTGGCCATAAGCTCTTTTGCGCTTATGATGTCTGCACCTGTTTACTCATTAGGCATTTTAGATGCGTACTCTTTGGCTCTGGAAAAAGATCACCTGTTTCAGGCTGCAATAAAGGAAAAAGAAGCCGGAAATGAAAATGAGAATATTGGCCGGGCAGGTCTTTTGCCGAAAGTCTCGTTAAATTATCAAAATGCGCCACGCAACTGGCAAACTCAGAAGTATCAAAGCAGTGATATCTTTGGGAACGTCAGCGATGTGACTAAACGACAGCAGTACCGCAGTTACACTGGTTCAGTGACGTTGACTCAGTCTATTTTCGACTATGAGGCGTATGCGAAATATAAGTCCGGTGTTGCGCAATCGCTGATGGCTGATGAAAAGTACCGTAGCAAATATCTCGATCTGGCCGTGCGCGTTATCTCCGCGTATGTTGGTGTGGCTTACGCAAAAGATCAAATAGCGTTAGCACAGGCCCAAAAGGATGCCTATAAAGAGCAGCTGGCATTGAACGATCGTCTGGTGAGCGCCGGTGAAGGTACCATTACCGATGTTGCCGAAACACAGGCCCGCTACAGCCTGGCTGAGGCCCAGCTTATTGAAGCCCGGGATGTCCTCGATGCAGCACAGCGTGAACTGGAAGTGATAATCGGTATACCCCTCGACCAGCTGGATGATTTGCAGACTTTGCGCAAGGGTAAATTCCAGGTATCACCTTTACCCTATACCCAGTTTGTTGACTGGGAGAAAGTGGCGATGGAGCGTAACCCGCAGTTAGCTGCATCGCGTCATGGGGTTGATGCCGCCAGGTATGATGTTGAACGCAATCGTTCCGGTTTTATGCCCCAGGTTCAACTGTACGCCTCCCATTCTGAGAATGACTCAAGCAGCGACAATACGGTAAACCAGAAATATCGCACTGATAGTATTGGGGTTCAGGTGACGATGCCTATCTATTCAGGTGGCGGTGTTGCAGCATCAACCCGGCAGGCGGCAGCACGTTATGGTCAGGCTAAATATGAGCTGGATGCACAGGTAGGTGATGTTATCAATGATTTACGTAAGCAGTTTAATCTTTGCATTAGCAGCCAGGCAAAGCTCATTGCCTATGATTTTGCGGTGAAGTCGGCGACAACTCAGGTTGAGGCTACCCGCAAGAGCGTGTTAGCTGGCCAGCGTGTAAACGTCGATGTTCTCAACGCCGAGCAGCAGCTTTATGGCGCGCAGAGAGACCTTGCAGAAGCCAAATACACTTACATTAAAGCGTGGATCTCGCTCTTGAGTGATTCAGGTACCCTGAATGAAAAAAATATAAGTCATGTGGCGTCCTACTTTGACTTGACGCGATAGTGAAGATAGTTGCTTTCTGTGACACCTCAATGAATTTTTGATGGACGGTCCAGATAGTTTAGAACATATTTTTTATGTATTTTTTCACTTAAAATTTAACCCAGTTTTGGGGTTGCACTAAAGCGGGAGCCATTGTGTTCCCGTTCTTTATGAATTGCTTACGCATGGGACTAAAAAATAAATCAACATTATAGCAGCGATGCCTCAAAGCTCCGCTAAAGAGGGAAAACTAGGCATGTAGTCTGTAGCCTTAGAGAATAATATCCTTAGCCTCATCACTGCGTCATTTTACGCGCTTACCGCATTTTCAAGCTAAATAAAATACTGTTTTGAGTGCTGATAAACTAGAAACAATATCTGCAATACCTACCCCTCATCTATGAGATGCCCAAAAGAAGTTGAGTCTGAAACTATATTATACAGTGGATGACTTATGAATGTATGTGACTAGAGTCAATTGAGTTTTTCTGAAATTCTTTCCCCAAAACGAAGAATTGCATTAGCTAAATCAATCAGTTGAAAAATGTCCATTAGGGTAAGTACTAGGTTTTAATTAACTAAAATAAATTGTACAAACATATAGTTATATCAATTTTGAGGAAATACTGCTGCGCCACATGCAGTGGTTCGAAGCCGCAGACCTGATCGTCAAAGGCATGGAAGGCGCTATCGCCGCCAAGACCGTGACCTATGACTTCGAACGTCTGATGGAAGGCGCTAAACTGCTGAAATGTAGCGAGTTTGGCGACGCGATTATCGCGAATATGTAATCCCGTTAGTGGATTAAGTAAAAGCGGGAGCCGATGGGCTCTCGTTTTTTTTCGCCTTCAGGCAATTATTCTGCCGGACGCTTGAAGCATTAGGCGATGGCGAATGTCCCGCAGCGCAACGTTCAACAAAGCTATATACCTCATGACAGGGAGAGATCCATTTGCCGTAAGAGCTCGCATGAAAACGGATTGCACGCCAGGCGTCATACTGATGGCCCGACCGGCTTAAACCGGGGCCGTTCGGCGAAAATGTGCTGTAGCCTAAACTCAGGCTATCCGCGCACTTTCAGATTAAACAGCCGGGACAGCGCCGCTCTGCCGCTATCCGTCACTTGTACTTCCCGATATCCCGGCGCGCGCGTTATCCATCCTTTTTGCAGGAACAGCGTCATTAGCGCCGAGCCGGCGTCGCCGCCCAGATGAAAACGTCTTTCGCTCCAGTCGAGACAGGGGCAGCAAGGCTTACGCCGTGGGCGGGCGTTAAACACTGCGCCAAGGCGTTCAAGCTGGGTTTTACCGGCTGACGTCAGGGCCAGGCCATCTGCCGCCAGCCATTTTTCCCTCAGCATAAATTCATAAATATTGACCGCCAGCTCGCCCGCCAGATGATCGTAGCAGGTCCGGGCGTAGCGAAGATTAACCGGCGTGCTGGGGAGAAGCGTCTTATGCGCTTGCATAGAGACGCCCATCAGGTTTTCCAGCAGCCCGGCAATATGCGAGCCCGCCAGGCGGTAATAGCGGTGGCGCCCCTGCGCGAGACACACCACCAGTCCGTTGCTGAGCAGCCGGGCAAGATGGCCGCTGGTGGTGGAGGCGGACACCTCGGCGACCGTACTGAGTTCGGTTGCCGTCCATGCGCGCCCGTCCATCAGCGCGCAGAGAATACTGACCCTTGACGAGTCAGAGAGGGCTGAGGCCACCATCGCCATAGCGGTTTCCAGCGCCTCCTCTGGCTCACTGTCTTGCTGCGGTTTCAGGAGATTCATTCAGAAAGTATGGCCCATTTTTTGGTCACTTCCGCTGCCCGGGCGTCATCATCGGTAAGGAGAATGAGCCGGTTACGGTGGTCGCTGTACTGTACCAGAATATTAATACCATTATGGGCCAGGGTGTCTGCGATGTCTCCCAGTTCCCCAGGACGTTCCTGAGGTAACTTTCGTATCAGAGGACGGCATACATTGCTGACCGTAAAGCCGGCCTCGGTCAGCACCCTGCGGGCTGTCTCACCGTCTTCCACCAGAAAATGCGCATGTCCGGCATCAGGCGTGGTGAATACGCCGCCGCCTTCGAGCCCCACGCCGTTGTTACCCAGCGCCATACCCATTGCGCCAAGCGAGCCCGGCGAGTTGCTGAGAATCACGTGAATGTCATACATCTGACTGTGCTCCCCGATCCGATGCGTAATCCCGGAACACGCGGGCTACGCGTATTCTGTAATATGAAAAAATCGATGCTTTGCCTTCGCGCTGGGCAGCCAGATGCCGCTCATTTTGCTGCCAGTTGGCCACCGAGGCTTCATCTTCCCACCAGGATAGCGAGAGGATTTTGCCGGGCGTACTCAGGCTCTGAAAGCGCTCAATGGCAATAAACCCCGGCGTGTCTGAAAGCAAAGGCGTCAGCCCGGCCGCCAGCTGAAGATATCTTTCCTGTGCTTGTGGTAAGGCGTCGGCCTCAAAAAGTACCGCAATCATAAGTCTGCTCCATGGTGAATTTCCCGGCAGTCTACTGACGGCCAGAGCAGGAAGCTTCGGTGTGCAGCGAAATATGCCTGGCAGGAGATCAACGATTGCAACGGAAATGCTTCCAGCGTTATTGCGATGGTGAATAAAAAAGAACGCCAGCCATGCGATACGGCAGCCTGAGCGCACAGGGCTGGCTGAGTTTTAGTGAAATCGCGATGTGGGGGGATAAACCCTGAGGGCTGCGGCTATCGATGAAAGCGATCGCCGACGGGCAGTACGGGCGGGAAAGTCGTTTTACTGACATGCAGAATATGAACCCGGAAACGCTCGCCCGGACTAGCGAAGCGCCGCCGGGCGATAATCGAAAGAGCACGTTGTCTGCCACCGGTCACGCCTTCAGGCTCCGCGCTCTCCTCGGGCCTTAGCCGGGAGACCTGCGTCTCGCCTACTGTGCATGGCGGCGCAGGGTGGAGGCGGGGTGGCGCCGCAGCGCCTCTTCGGGACGCACAGGGCGCCGCACCAGTTCGCCGCCGCAGTTCGGGCAATGTCCGTTCAGTCGCGTCGTCATGCAGTCCCGGCAAAAGGTGCACTCGAACGAACAGATAAACGCCTCGGGTGAGTCTGGCGGCAGATCTTTATCACAGCATTCGCAATTCGGACGTAACTCGAGCATCAACTTCTCCTCTGGTGAACGGCTATATCAGCGACGGCGGGCCAAAGCACGCTATGTTTATATCATGCCGCGATCGGTCCGCCGAGAATTTCCTTGCGCGGTAATCGCCTTCTCAGAGGGTCGCTTTCCCGGGCTGCATTCCCGGTACGAGGATCACTTTGCGGCACGCCTCTTCACGTTTCTCAAAGATCTGATAGCCGCGCGCGGCCTCCTCCAGCGGCATATGGTGAGTGACAATCTCCTCCGGGGTAAGCAGCCCTTGCTCAATAAGCGCCAGCAGATCCGGCAACCAGGCGTGGACGTGGGTTTGTCCCATCCTGAAGGTCAGTCCTTTATCAAAGGCATCGCCAAACATAAAGCCGTGGATGAAACCGGCGTAAACCCCGGGTACGCTGACGATGCCGCCGCGGCGCACGGCGGCGATGCACTGGCGCAGGGCTTTTCCGCTGCTCCCCTCGATTTTCAGGGTGCTGAGGACGGTTTCCGTAAGGCTACCTTTCGCCTCGAAGCCCACGGCGTCGATCACCGCGTCGACGCCGCGATGGCCCGGCGTGTTATCGATAATCCACTGCGCAGGATCATCATGGTGGTCAAAGTTTATCGGGATCGCGCCATAGCGTTGTTGCGCGAAATCGAGTCGGTAATCGTTATGATCGATGATAAATATCTGTTCTGCGCCATTGAGCCTGGCGCAGGAGGCGCAGAGCAGGCCTACCGGGCCGGCGCCAAAAATAGCCACGCTACTGCCGGGTTTGACCTCGGCGTTTTTAACCGCCTGCCAGGCGGTGGGCAGAATATCTGACAGAAACAGCACCTTTTCATCGGGTAAGGTGTCTGGCACTTTAAACGGTCCGGTATTGGCTTTGGGGACCCGTACATATTCCGCCTGGCCGCCCGGGATCCCGCCGTACAAATCGCTATAGCCAAACAGCGCCGCCGGTGGCGAAATGCCTTTTCGATTGAGCGTCGCGCCCTGGCCGCTATTGGTGCTTTCGCAGGCGGCATACTGCTGCAAGCGACAAAAGAAGCAGTCTCCGCAGGCGATGACAAACGGGATAACCACCCGGTCGCCTTTGCGGACCGCGGTGACCTCGGAACCGGCTTCCACCACTTCCCCCATAAATTCATGGCCGAAAATATCACCATGGTGCGTGCCGGGGATCTTTCCGCGGTACAGATGCAGATCGGAACCGCAAATCGCTGTCGCGGTGACGCGCAGAATAATATCGTCCGCTGCCTCAAGAGCCGGGTCAGGCATGGTGTCGACGCTGACATGATGCGGGCCGTGATAAGTGAGTGCTTTCATAGAATATTCTCCTCGAGAGAAAGGTTGACAGCATGCGGTTCTTCGGCCTGGTGAACGGCTGCTATCGTCACCGATAAATCATCGTAAAAAATAAAGCGTAGAGTACTAATAATGGAACTGCGTGATATTCCAGGAGCTGAATATATTCCACGCTTCGCTTATTTCCCGGCTGGTCTGTTCGAGTTATTTGCCTATTGCCCTTATGTGTGCCAGTATTAATCGGGCATGATATTCGCTCCATTTTGTTTGCTAGCCGCTTCCCCAGCGGCTTTTTTTATCCGTAAAACCAGGAAAAATTCTGAATTTCCGTCTGGCAAAGGGCAATGCTGCCGCTTCGTTATATAACCCAACGGTAGTAATCCTCCGGTATAGATAATTATTTGCCGCAGAGGTGATCTGCATACATTATTTCCCTGAACACAGTGAGTTAGCGGCAAGGTGCCGTCTGGTTATTTTTGAGGTGTCTTGTAGAATTATTCCGAATTACTGCTAAAAGGTGTCGAAAAAACGGAATAATAATTTGACTAACCAGCATTACCCGCTAGATTTAAATATCGAACGACGAGTGATACGGAATATTTTCGTATCGTACTGACATAACCGATATACATGAGGTGAAATATGGCAGAGCATCGTGGTGGTTCCGGTAATTTTGCTGAAGACCGTGAAAAAGCTTCTGAAGCAGGTCGTAAAGGTGGTCAGCACAGCGGCGGGAACTTTAAAAATGATCCGCAGCGTGCGTCCGAAGCGGGTAAAAAAGGCGGACAGAATAGCCACGGCGGTGGCCGCAAGTCCGATAATTCCTGATTATCCTTTTCCTTGCACCCTGAAGTGAAAGTATCTCCTGCGAGTCTGTCACAGACTCGCAGTTATTTTCTGACTCCAGAAGGTATTTCTATGAATATGAAAAGCATTGAAGATGTATTTATTCACCTGCTCTCAGATACCTACAGCGCAGAGAAACAATTAACCCGCGGGCTGGCTAAACTAGCCAGAGCGGCGTCCAGTGAAAAACTCAGCGCGGCGTTCAATGCTCATCTTGAAGAAACCCAGGGCCAGATCGAACGTATCGACCAGATTATTGAACAGGAATCCAACCTGAAAATCAAACGCATGAAATGCGTGGCCATGGAAGGATTAATCGAAGAAGCTAATGAAGTCGTTGAGAGCACGGAAAAAAATGAGGTACGTGATGCTGCATTAATTGCCGCTGCGCAAAAGGTCGAGCATTACGAAATTGCCAGTTACGGTACTCTGGTCACCCTGGCAGAGCAGTTGGGCTATAAAAAAGCAGCCAAACTGCTTGCCGAAACCCTGGAAGAAGAAAAACAAACCGATGTGAAATTAACCGATCTGGCGGTAGGTAATATTAATAAGAAAGCGGAAAAATAAACTCTCCCTGACACGAGGAAATCACGATGAATCACGTTGAACATTACCATGACTGGCTACGAGATGCGCATGCCATGGAAAAACAGGCAGAGTCCATGCTGGAATCAATGGCTGGCCGTATCGATAATTATCCGGATCTCCGTGCCAGAATCGAACAGCATGTTAACGAGACCAAACGGCAAATTACCGTGCTGGAAGAGATCCTCGACCGCAATGAGATTTCGCGCTCGGTGATTAAAGATTCGATGAGTAAAATGGCGGCTCTCGGCCAGTCCATCGGCGGGATGTTTCCTTCCGATGAAATCGTCAAAGGCTCGATCAGCGGGTACGTTTTCGAGCAGTTTGAAATCGCCTGCTATACCTCTCTGCTGGCGGCCGCTGAAAAAGCGGGCGATACCGCCTCCATCCCAGCCATTGAAGCCATCCTGGAGGAAGAGCGGGAAATGGCCGACTGGCTGATTAAACATATTCCTCAGACTACGGAGCAGTTTCTCCTGCGTTCAGATGCTGACGGCGTAGAAGCGAAAAAATAACCCAGGAGGCAGGCCCATGTTTCGTCATGTGAAACAACTGCAGTATACCGTACGCGTTGCTGAACCGAATCCGGGGCTCGCGAATTTACTGCTCGAACAGTTTGGCGGCCCTCAGGGCGAGCTGGCCGCCGCGTGTCGTTATTTCACCCAGGGATTAAGCGATGACGATCCCGGCCGCAAAGATATGCTGATGGATATCGCGACAGAGGAGTTGAGCCATCTGGAGATCATTGGCACTTTGGTCGGCATGCTGAATAAAGGCGCCAAAGGAGCCCTGGCGGAGGGCACCGAGAGCGAAGCGGAACTCTATCGTTCGCTCACCGCCAACGGCAATGACAGCCATATTACATCCCTGCTGTACGGCGGCGGTACCCCGCTGACCAACTCGGCGGGCGTGCCGTGGACGGCGGCCTACATTGATACTATCGGCGAACCCACCGCCGACCTGCGGTCGAATGTCGCGGCGGAGGCGAGGGCGAAGATCGTCTATGAACGCCTGATCAACGTGACCGACGATCCTGGCGTGAAAGACGCGCTGGCCTTCCTGATGACCCGCGAAGCGGCGCATCAGCTCTCTTTTGAGAAGGCCCTGCAGTCGATTCGCAACAACTATCCACCGGGCAAACTGCCGCCCATTAGCGAGTACGCTAACACCTACTACAATATGTCTGAAGGTGGAGAAGTACGCGGCAGCTGGAACAGTGACAAACACTTCGATTATGTCAAGGATCCACAGCCGGCCGTAGATGGCGGAGATGGCAGTGCTTCTGTCGGCCTGACGCCAGAGCAGGAAGCGCTGTGCAAAGCGATGCTGAAGCGAACGCAGTCTGACCCGCAGGGCGATCCTTTGACCGGCGCCGAACTCGGCGCCGGGAAGCAAAACACTTCATCATCAGCTAAGTGATGTTCGCATGAGCCCCGGCTGCGGCCGGGGCGATTCACAATGATGGGTGTGGAATATGTTTGAATTCGACGCGTTTCATCTGGCCCGATTGCAATTCGCCTTTACCGTATCCTTCCATATCCTCTTTCCGGCCATCACCATCGGCCTTGCCAGCTACCTTGTGGTGCTTGAGGGGATGTGGCTGCGAACCCGGGATAATGTCTGGCGTTCACTCTACAATTTCTGGCTGAAAATCTTTGCCGTCAATTTTGGCATGGGCGTAGTCTCCGGATTAGTCATGTCCTATCAGTTCGGCACCAACTGGAGCGGATTTTCCCAGTTCGCTGGCAGTATTACCGGCCCGCTGCTGCTGTACGAAGTGCTGACCGCCTTCTTCCTTGAAGCGGGATTCCTCGGGGTGATGCTGTTTGGCTGGAATAAAGTGCCGCCAGCGCTGCATTTTTTTACCACCTGCATGGTGGCGCTTGGCACGTTGGTTTCTACCTTCTGGATCCTTGCCTCCAATAGCTGGATGCAGACGCCGCAGGGTTTTATCATCGAAAATGGCCATCTCATCCCGCAGGACTGGCTGGCGATTATCTTTAACCCCTCTTTTCCGTATCGCTTGTTCCATATGGCGATAGCCGCGTTTCTCAGCAGCGCCATGTTCGTCGGGGCCTCTGCCGCGTGGCATCTTCTGCGCGGCAACGACTCGCCGGCCATCCGCAAAATGCTGTCGATGGCGATGTGGATGGCGCTGCTGGTGGCGCCGATCCAGGCGGTGGTGGGGGATATGCATGGTCTTAACACCCTTGAGCATCAGCCGGCGAAGATCGCGGCCATCGAAGGGCACTGGGAAAATCGCCCCGGCGAGGCCACGCCGCTGCTGCTGTTTGGCCTGCCGGACATGGAGCAGGAGCGGACCCGCTATGGTCTGGAGATCCCCGCTCTCGGTAGCCTGATCCTTACCCACAGCCTGCATAAGCAGGTGCCGGCCCTGAAAGACTTCCCGAAAGAGGACCGACCCTATTCGCCCGCCGTCTTCTGGTCGTTTCGCATCATGGTCGGGATGGGCGTGTTAATGATCGCCTTAGGGATCTGCAGCGCCTGGCTGCGCTATCGGCGGCGGCTGTACCACTCGCGTCCCTTCCAGTGGTTTGCGCTCTGTATGGGGCCCGCCGGTCTTATTGCCCTGGTCGCCGGGTGGGTGACCACCGAGATGGGCCGCCAGCCGTGGGTGATATACGGGTTGTTGCGCACGCGGGATGCGGTGTCGTTGCACAGCACCCTGCAGATGGCCATCAGCCTGCTGGTATTTATCGTGGTTTACTGCGCCGTGTTTAGCGTGGGGTATTACTACATTTTCCGGCTTATCAAAAAAGGGCCGCAGCCGGTGACGGAGCTGACCTCGCAAACCGCAGGCACCCCGGCGCGTCCGCTCTCAGCGGCTGAGCCGGTGCGTGATGAGGAGAACGCATCATGAGCATCGATATCTCGGTGATTTGGTTTGTCATCATTGTCTTCGCCACGCTGATGTATATCGTGATGGATGGTTTCGATTTAGGTATTGGGATGCTGTTCAGCGTGGTGCATGATGGCGAAGAGCGCGATGTGATGGTCAACAGCGTCGCCCCCGTCTGGGATGGTAACGAAACCTGGCTGGTGCTCGGCGGGGCAGGGCTGTTCGGCGCCTTTCCGCTGGCCTATGCGGTGATCACCGATGCGCTGGTTATCCCGCTGACGGCGATGCTCATCGGCCTGATTTTTCGCGGCGTGGCCTTTGAATTTCGTTTTAAAGCGGTTCCCTCGCATCGCATCTTCTGGGACTATGCCTTTGCCGGCGGCTCGCTGTTGGCGACCTTCAGCCAGGGGATTGTCGTCGGCGCGTTTATCAACGGCTTTGCGGTGGCTGACCGCCGCTTCGCCGGTTCGACGCTGGACTGGCTTACCCCTTTCAATCTGTTCTGCGGTCTGGGGCTGGTGGTGGCCTATCTGCTGCTGGGCACCACGTGGTTGATTATGAAAAGCGAAGGCGCGCTGCAGCAGCGGATGCGCGAGCTGACCCGCAAGGTACTGCTGGCGCTGATGGTGGTGATCGCGGTGGTCAGCGTCTGGACGCCGTTGGGCTGGCGCTACGTGGCGGAACGCTGGTTTACGCTGCCCAATTTCTTCTGGTTCGTGCCGGTGCCGATTCTGGTGTTGGCTCTGAGCCTGTGGATCTGGCGCCTGAGCGCGCGCCCCGCCAGCCACGCCCGCCCATTTATCCTGACGCTGGGCCTGATTTTCCTCGGCTTCAGCGGGTTGGGGATCAGCGTCTGGCCGAACATTATCCCACCGCATATCTCTCTGTGGGATGCCGCTGCGCCGCCCTCCAGCCAGGTATTTATGCTGCCGGGGGCGCTGCTCATTATCCCGGTGATCCTGATGTATACCGCCTGGAGCTACTACGTCTTTCGCGGCAAAGTCTCCGGCAGCGAGGGCTATCACTGAGCCTGATTCGCGCCGGCAGGTGAGGATTTGCTGGCGCGTCGCGCCGTCCGGTCAGGGATGACCGAGAGGGATGCGCACAAACCGGTGATCTGCTGCAACGACTCGGGCCGGGTGTTTATGCCTTCGGCGGCTTGATCTTAATAATAAATCGTTCGTTAACCCGGGTGATCCTCGCGCCAATATCGCCAAACTCGGTGGCGATTTTAAAAAAATCGTCCGCGGCGACATCAAAATCGAGTTCAATCTTCGGGTGTTGTCCTGTCGCCAGTAATTCATAGAAATGGTCAAGGCTGCGGGCTTTTTCGCTAGGCATCTTATTTCTCCATGGTAAACCAATCTGCAGGGGTTTTATTGCTTACGGCGCTTTTACGGATTATTCAGCAGGATTACAAACGTGCCTGGTATAAAATTATGCAATGACAGTAAGAATGAGGCAGGGCGAGGTTATTCCGTGTTGTTAAACCGCGTGGCGACGCGTTGTCCGCCATACCATGACGGCAGAGACGACCCTGCGGCGCCGGTTGATGATAGACATTTTTTGATGACAAATTAATGACAATAAAATGAATCTGTCCGGGCTCGGGATGGCATCGTGCTAAATAATTTTATTCTGTGGCTGTTAAGGTGGTTGTTAACTACTTTATGGTGATGGAGCGTCTTTTTTAGGGCCAACGGCGAGGGAACAACGATGCAATTACTTGATTTATTCGCAGGCTTATTATGGTTAAGCAGCGTTATCTTCCTGCTGTTTGTTCTTGATGTGATCATCACCCGTTATCTTTATCGTAAATAATCGACAACGACAGCGGCGTTGGGCATAGGGGACGGCGTCGGAGGATGATAATATAACCCGCGGACTGATTCAGAAAGGAATGCGTGGTGGCCGGGAGAATTGATTACGATATTGAAAAATACCAGTTTACCGAAGCCGGTGAGACGCCACGGCTCCGGGAGCAGTGGCGCGAAGTATACCTGGAGTGTCGTCAGCTGCGGGCCGGGGCAGAGGAGCGCCTGCGCATTGCGTTACTGAACGTCGACTATGTCACCAGCTTCGAGCTGCCTTTTCGCCTGCTGCTGGTGCGCGCGCCGCAGCTAATCGCCGATGTTCGCGAGACGTTGCAGCTTAGCCGTAAAGCCGCCGTTTTCAACGGCAAACGTTACGGCTGCGTCTATAGTTTGAAACAGGATTTACAGACTGTCCCGGAAGCCTTTCATTACCGCCTGGCAAACCGCATTCGTCGCGTCGATGCAACCGGGCTGACGGCGGCCCCGTACCAGCAGATTGCCCGGGAGATAAAGCCGGCCCGGGAGCGGCTCCGCCAGGCGCTGAACGCCGGCCTGCCGGTCACCGCTCTCGACGCCCTGTTCTGGTTCGGCAGTCAGCGAGTGGCGGCGGACATCGCGCAGTTGCGCCGGTCCGGCATGGCGATTGTCACGACGGAGGTGGAGGTCAGCGACAATTTGTTCAATACCACCCGACGAGTGCCCGTTTACCGCCTGGCCAGCGAGTGAATCGGCAACCTTTCGCCCAGCCGTTGCCTCTGCAGACAGTTGACCATTGCCCCGTCGAACCAGACGCACAGCCCTCTGGCGACAGGCCGCAGGGCCGGTTCCAGCCATGCGCTGGCGATGAGCATGAGGAGCATTAGCGCCAGTGGAACCATGTATTTTCTTTTCACTGCCCTTTATCCGCTGCGCCTGTTCTGCCAGCAAGGTAGCGGTAAAGTATGACGTTTCGTTGACCGGGGCAGCGTTTTTATTATCGGCAAGCGGTTGCGTTGGGCCAGAGATTATTCATCTTTTGGCATACGAGAGGACGAAAACTGGCGGCTTGTATTTTTGATTTTTATTACACCACGCTTTTTTTTGCCGCCGGGGAAAAGCGTAATGTGGCTACGACTGGATGCGGCTCGTCATGTAACTGGCTGGTTTGAAACAATATTTTAATTGTTGTCTAAACGCATGCGACAGCGGTGGCTAATTTATATTAATTCACTTTACCGATCAATAAATTATATGTTGATAGTTTTTAGCTATCGAATGTTTCTTATCGATCATTTTAAACTATTTTTGTTGGCGGGAAATATATGACATGCTTTAACCCTTTCTTATTTTTGGTATTTTTTAAATGGTTGAAGAAAACGCGAAAAATACCTCCTATCGCTTCGTACTGGAGCCCGCTATTAGCGATGATGGCAGCTGCCACTCGTGGGAATTGCTCACTAAAGATATTATAGCACCCGCACGAAATAACGCCTCAGCGCCCGCGTTTTCTTTCTCCACGCTTACCGAAAGCGATAAGCTTGCACTATTTACCCGACAAATCGAGTTGCTTTCCGTATTTGATTTTTCCCTGGTCGATAATAAGCCGATCTCGCTCAATATCGATGATTTATTAAGCCATTTTATTCTGACGGACCGCTATCTCTGCGATTTTCTGCGCTCGTGTAAGCATATTGCTTTGGAGATAAATGAGAATTTTCATGAGTTTATCGCCGGCCGCGAGCTGACGGCGCTAAGCACGCTGGCGGCGCTTTGTCCGGTCTGGCTGGATGATTTTGGTCGCGGGCGAACCTCCTTCCCGCTGCTGGAGAGATTCCGCTTCGATTGCGTCAAAGTGGATAAGGATTACTTCTGGGATAAAGAAAACGACCCCGCTTTGCCCGGTCTGTTGCAGTCTATTCATACCCTGACCGGCCATGTGATCGTTGAGGGTATCGAAACCGAAAAGCAAAAACGGTTAATCACTTCTGCCGGGGACATCATAGGTCAGGGCCGCTACTGGAAGGAAGAATATATTTTTCTTTGCGGTTGAGGGTCGACCGGGGGCTGGTTTCGGTTACCTGCTATTCTTTTATTTTCCAGTTTTAAATTCCCCCTTTGCTACAGATAGTCTTTATTAGCGCAGTGATAAGCGCCTCTCTTTTTATGAAGGATCATTCCCTGTAAATACCCCCATGCGTAACGCCCCGATCGCCATTTCGACGTAAGCCAGGAGCTGACCTCTGAGCAGCGCGAGCTGGTGAAAAAAGATCTCGCCGCTGCGATCAATTAATCCTGCCTGCGCCATCCGCTCAGGATCGCGCGGCATGGAAAAATGCCGCCGTTTACCGGCGGCTATTGCTTATTTTGCGCTACCCTGGTTTTTTTCCAGCCGGGCGAAATACTCCGGTGCAAACGGACGCGGATCGACGTCGGCAAACGGCGCGCGCTCAAAGTGCGATTTCAGCGCCCAGGGGACCGTGCAGTCAAAAATGGTCTTGCAGCTGATGCCATTTCCACGGATCGACGGGCTGTATTCCGGCGTCTGGGACGGATCCAGCTGGTGACCGCGAATGCCGGGGATTGTCGTAATGCTGACGTCCCCCTGCATGCGGGTGGTCATCGCCCACAGGATATCGTCGCTGTCAAAGATGTCGACATCTTCATCAACCAGAATAATATTTTTTAGCTCGGAATAGGTCGCCAGCGCCAGCAGCGCGGCCTGCCCCTGCCGGCCTTCATCGGCGGGTTGACGTTTTTTCACCTGCAGGATCCCGAGGAACTTACCGCCACCCGCGGTGTGGGCGTAGACATTTTGTAAAAAGCCCGGAATGGCGGCCTCGACGGCATTCCAGATACTGGCTTCCGTTGGCAGGCCGGCGAGGGTGGTATGCTCTTCCCCCGGTCCCACCAGGGTCTGCAGAATCGCATTGTTTCGCATGGTCACTGCTTTGACTTTGATTACCGGCAGCGATGGATTAGCGCCGCCGCAGTAGCCAGGAAATTCCGGCATCGCGTGGCCGCTATTGGTGTGCTGATCCTCTCTGACGCGCACGCCGGGCAACAGCTCACCTTCGATAACGATCTCGGCGCGGGCGATGGCTTTCTCCGGGACGCTGACGCCCTGAACCAGCTCCACCGGACGTTGACGCAGCGCGCCGGCGACGCCCAGCTCGTTATAGCCGAACGGCGTGGTAGGGGCTTCGAAGCAGGCGCCAATATAGATGGCCGGATCGAGACCCATATTGATGGTTATCGGCAGCGGTTTGCCTGCGGCCTCGGCCTTCTGGCGAAACACTTCGATATGGCGGCCGGCGGCAAGAAACATCGACAGCTCATCCCGGCCCTGGACGCACAAGCGGTGGATGGTGACGTCGGTCAGCGAGGCGTCGTCGGGATCGCTGGCCAGCGCCAGGCCCAGGCAGAAGAAGGGGCCGGCGTCGATAGGGGTGTTGGTGGGCGCCGGAAGCAGGGTGCGCAAATCAAAATCCGGATCGTCGGCCAGAAAGATCTGTTCCTGGCAGGGGGCGCTGCTGGCCGGGACGACCACCGGCGCGACCGGTTTTTTCACTGCCTTACCCACTTCAAGGGCCAGCTGCGAGGCTTCGCAGCCCAGCAGCAGCGCGGCCCGCTGGCGGCTGGCGTGCATACCCACCAGAATGCGCGAGTGTGGATAACCCTTAATATTGTTAAACATCATCGCCGGCCCGATGCGGGTGGGGCGCTTCACGGTGCCGCCCGCGCCGATATGGCGATAAACACCGGCCAGCTCGGCGTTAGGGTCAACCGGATGATCGGTTTCGAGATACTGATTGTCATGCTGTTGCAGCAGCGCGATGGCGTCGCGCAGATCCTGAATCGGTGCGGTCATGATGTTCTCCTTAGCGTATCGATGCGCACAGTATGCTTCGCAGGCTAATGGTTATCAATTGCATCATTTATGCTTTATTGATAAGCTTTTTCTTATCAATTTGTAGGGAGGAGTCCTACCATGTCCTTGCGAGCGTTACGCCATTTTGTGGTCGTTGCCGAAGAGTTGCATATGCACCGGGCGGCGGAGCGGTTACATATCGCCCAGCCCGCCCTCAGTCAGCAGATTAAGCAGCTTGAGCAGCGCCTGGGCGTGGTGCTCTTTTCCCGCGCTAACCGCCGTCTGACTCTGACCGCCGCGGGCGAGGCCTTTTTACACAAGACGCGGCTGGCGCTGGAAATGGCCGATCAGGCGGTGCTGGACGCCCAGCGCACCGCGCGGGGCGAGCAGGGGAGGCTGCATTTGGGGTATGTCTCCAGCGCGATGTACGACAGTAAACTGCCGGGGCTCCTGCGCCGGCTGCGCGCCGACTGGCCGGGGATTGAGCTGTCGCTGGTGCAGGGGGATGTGCAAATGCTCTACGAAGCGCTGTTGGATCTGCGTCTGGATATCGCCATCATCCGCGCGCCGCTGGCCTCGCCGCCGGACGCGCTGGTGGTCAGGCCGTTTGTACGTGAAAAGCTCTGCCTGGCGCTCTATCAACAGCATCCGCTGGCCGGCGTGGGCGCGCTTAATCTGGCCTCATTGCGCACTGACAACTGGATCTCGCTTGACGATCCGCAGGGCACCGGACTGGAGCAGGTTTTTATGGATGCCTGTCGCGTCGCGGGCTTTACGCCGCAGGTGGCGCAGCGGATTAACGACGTTACCTCGATGATTAGCCTGGTCTCCGCCGGGGTGGGAGTGGCGTTGGTTCCGCTCTCGGCGCGGGCCTTACGCCTTGATAACGTGGTGTATATCGATCTCCAGGATCGGCTGGCGGAGAGTGAGCTGAGCATGGTTTACCACCGCCATATTCGTTCGGCAGTGGTAAGGAAAGTTATCTCGCTGCTTAATACCGCTGAGCGATAGTCCCGGTTAGCTGGTCTTCAGGCGGCCAAAGCTGACAATCCTTGAACGGCCCAGCTCTTTCGCCCGGTACAGCGCGGCATCCGCCGCGCGAAGCAGACTATCGCTTTGGGTGTGCTGCGGGTAGCTGGCGATGCCAATCGACACATCCACCTGGCCTATCTCGGTCAGACCATCGCGCAGCGTCATATTGCGCACCTGGGTGTAGATCTCGCTGGCGCACTGGTGCGCCCCGGCTTCGTCAATCCCGGGGAGCAGCACTAAAAACTCCTCGCCCCCGTAGCGGAAAGCCATGCCGATATCGCGCACCGCGCGCTGCACAATGGTCGCAACGCTCTTAATCACCAGATCCCCAGCCTCATGGCCATAGCGATCATTGATGGTTTTAAAATGATCGATGTCGATCATCAGACAGCTCAGCGGAGTATGGGTATGGACCGCCAGCGCCATCTGCGAATGCAGCGCTTCGTCAAGATGATGGCGGTTACGCAGGCCGGTCAGGGAATCGAACAGCGCTTTTTCCAGCAGGGCGCTGCGCAAACGCTGATTGGCCAGCGCCAGGCCCAACGCTTCCGCCATCAGCTCGAGATAGGCCCGGGAAGGAGCGTCACTGGCGGTGACGTTCTGGAAAGTCAGCAGGCCAATGGCTTCGCCCTGGGCGATGAGCGGTACGCAGAGCGACTGGCCGGCGTGCGTCTCCGGCAGATGATAGCAGGTGATATCGGGCTCGCCCTGCACCGGCGGATGGCTGAGTCCCCGCCGTATCGCCCAGCAGTCGTCGGGAGAAAAGGGCGTCGTCTCACCGGCGGGCGACAGCCACTGCGCTACGCAGCGCATCTGCCAGGGGTCGGTATCCAGAACATACAGTTTACCGGGGATCGTCGGGGCGATATTCGGCGCAAACCGCTCCGCCACCTTAATCACATCCTCAATGGTTTCACAGCCCTGCAGCCGCTGAGTCATACGCGCCAGCAGCTCGCGGATCGCCCAGTCGGCGTCGCGCTGCTGCTCCAGCCGCTGACGGGCCAGGCCGTTCTCGCGAAAAATGCGGATCGCCTGAGCCATGTCACCAATCTCATCCACCTGGGTAAAGTGCGGCGTCTCTACCGCATAATCCTGGGAGGCGAGACGCTGGACCACGTCGCTCAGGCGAACCACCGGGTAGAGCACCCGGCGTTTGAGAATGAAGCCGAGGACGAACAAAAACATCAGGGCGGTCAGGCCGACCATGATTTCCGACAGCGTACGCCAGATCCGCGAGCGCTCGGTGGCCTGGTCGATAGCGACGGCGGCGCGATGCTCAAGCATCTGGCGGAAGCGATCGATCTGCGTCTGCATGCGCTCCAGTTCAGTCTCGTACGCGGTGCCGTACAGCACCGCGATGGCCGCTGGCGCATCGCCGCGAGCGACATGCGCCAGGGCCGCCTGCTGTTCATCCTGTAGCTCATTGGCGATCCGCAGGCCATCCTGGAGCAGCGCCAGCTCCTCGCGGCTGGCGCCGTTATCTTTCAGGCCGCCCAGCCGCTGCTCTATGCTCTTGTCGGTCTGCTGCAGCTGCTGATATTGCGTAAGCGTCTCCGGCGAAGGCTTTATCACGTACAGCCGGGCGAGGTCAGACAGCGCCCAGGCGTCGTTTTCCACCTCGTCGGAGAGGGTATCAAAGACCTGGCGCTGCTGTACCGCCTGGCGTTCGACGCGGTCGGCGCTGGAGGCCATGAGCATAGCGCTCCCGGAAGCCAGCGTCAGGCCAACGGTGATCCCGTAAGCCCAGTTAGTGATGGTGGCGATTCTCACCGTGAATTTCCTTGCATGCAGATGAAGCTGTTTTGATTATAGAACTCCGCCCCCGCCACGACGGCGGCCCGCTTCAGAGGCGGCGCTCGCTATGCAGAGGGGCAAGGGTCTGAAGAATGATGGCGTGTAGCGTTTCCGCATGGTGGCGCAAAACGAGGAAGACATCGCTATCCAGAGCGCCATTTATAACATCCGCTTCCATAATCTGTAAGGCTTCCTGCCAGGCCATCCCTTTACGATAAGGGCGATCTTCGGTCAGCGCGGTGAAAATATCGGCGATGGAGATAATCCGGTCGGCGAGGGTCAGGTGCTCCTTTTCGAGATGCAGAGGGTAGCCGCTGCCGTCCATTTTTTCATGATGATTCGAGGCCCAGTTAATGATGTCGCCGAGCTCGCTATAGTCGCTGAGAAGTTCGCCGGTCATGTAGCTGTGCTCCCGCACCTGACTCAGCTCCTCATCATCCAGCTCGCCCTCTTTTTCGAGAATGGAGAGTGGGATATAGACCTTGCCAATATCGTGTAGATAGCCGGCTATCTGTATTTGCTGGCAGGTGGGCTCCGGCAGCTGCATCCAGCGGGCAAGCTGGCGGGCGATTTCCCCCACCATGATGCTATGGGTGGCGGTAAAGCTGCTGTAGGTGTCGACGATTTTGGCAATCAGCAGGCAGACATCCTTCAGACCGTGAATATCCAGATAGCGCGTGTTGATGGGGCCAATAATCTCCAGCAGCCGCTGAATATGGCCGGGGTGAAGGTGCTGCCAGAAGTTCGCATTTTCAGCGACCTCGCACAGGATATCGCAGAGCGGCGGATCGATCTCCCGATGCAAAGCGACGAACTGTTCCACCACCGCCCGCGTGGGCCAGGCGGCAACGTGGCTATCGGCCGGCAGCAGCCGTTCAAAGGCATCAGCGAAATAGACAATGTGCTGTTCGCGGGAGCCCCGGTGGTTCGGGCTAAAATGGTGATCGCGAATAAAGGGAACGATGGGCTGGAAGGTCGCTAATCCCTCCAGCATCGCCACACCCTGGCGCTGATGCGGGTCGTGGATATTATCGATAGCATCCAGCGAATGAATGGTGCGTTTATCCCCCAGCACGCCGATATCGTGCAGCAGCGCGGCGCAAAAAATGGTCTGCTGCCGTTCGTCAGGCAGTTCCAGCCTTTGCGCCAGCGTCAGGGCGATTAAGGCACTTCGTTGCATATGCCGGTGCAGTTCAGGGTTAATGATCTGGATGACTCTGGTGGTCAGCATCAGGGCCGACTTCAGGGCAATACGCATCTCTGTTCTCCGTTCGCGTGACCTGGCGGGCAAAAATGCTCTCGCCGGTGACGGAAGTGTCGATAATCTGATCGCAATGCGTGTTGTGTGTTGCTGAACAGGTAAATCCTCAGAATGTTTTGGTTCATAGCTCTGCCCGTTTCAGATCCAGTGGTGCACCAGAGTTGGGCGATATCGTCCTAAGAACCTTATTATTGTCTGATAGTTAACCATTTCCCCCCCAGAAAAGAAATGAATTCTGGCAAGCCCTTTGCATTAAGCAAGCGTAAGTTTGATTAATGTCTATGAAGGGAGTGACCTGTATGAATTTTAGAGCATTACTTGCCATTGCGTTATTGACGATGAGCAGCCTGGCGTTTAGCGAGACGCGTCTTCCGCATATTGTTATTTTAGCCACCGGCGGAACGATTGCTGGTTCGGCGGCCAGCAATACCCAAACAACCGGCTATAAAGCCGGGGCGCTTGGGGTGCAGACGCTGATTAACGCCGTGCCGGAAATGAGTAAAATCGCTCACGTCGAGGGCGAGCAGGTGGCCAATATTGGCAGTGAGAATATGACCAGCGATATTATTCTCCAGCTCTCGAAGCGGGTGAATGCGCTATTGGCTCGGGACGATGTCGATGGCGTGGTGATCACCCATGGCACGGACACGCTGGATGAAACCCCGTATTTCCTCAATCTGACGGTGAAAAGCAACAAGCCGGTGGTCTTTACCGCGGCGATGCGCCCGGCGACGGCGATCAGCGCCGACGGGCCGATGAACCTGCTGGAAGCGGTCACGGTCGCCGCCGATCCTGATGCCCGGGGACGCGGGGTAATGGTGGTGCTTAACGACCGCATCGGCGCGGCGCGCTTTGTCACCAAAACTAATGCCACTTCGCTGGATACCTTCCGGGCGCCCGAGGAGGGCTATCTTGGTGTCGTGGTGGGCGGAAAACCCCAGTTCGAGACGCGGGTGGATAAAATTCACACGCTGCGCTCGGTGTTCGATGTGCGTCAGCTGAAGGTTCTGCCGAAGGTGGTGATTATTTATGGTTACCAGGACGATCCGGAGTATATGTACGATGCGGCGATCGCCCATCATGCCGACGGTATTATCTACGCCGGAACCGGGGCGGGGTCGGTGTCGGTACGTAGCGCCGCCGGTATCAAAAAAGCGCAGCAGGCGGGCATCGTGGTGGTGCGAGCCTCCCGTACCGGCAGCGGCGTCGTACCGCCGGATGACAGCCAGCCCGGGCTGGTGGCCGACTCCCTCAACCCGGCAAAAGCGCGTATACTGCTGATGACCGCGCTGACGCAGACTAAAGATCCGCAGCTGATTCAGCAATATTTCCATACCTACTGATCCTCTGCGGCGAGGGCGTTTTTCACACCCTCGCCGTGCTTTCTTCTCAATGACCTGGCTTCCATGCAAATCGATGGCGGATGATTGCCCATCATTCACTCCACTTGTGTTTCCCACGAGGCGTAAAGAAATATTTTTTATTGTCCGGCGGGCACAGTATTTCAATGCACCGCGCTTATTTTAAAAGCAGGTTTAAATAAGTCTATTCTTAATTGTTGTCTTAAAGTCGTTTTAATCTTTTTTATGCTGACGGATTAAAAAAGATGCATTTCGCAGTGGGACGCGTTTAATACTCGCTTTGCCAGACTACGATGCATCCCAACGCGGTCAGGCCGCCGATCGCGCGGCTCAGCGGACGCCTGCCACCGGCGGCCAGGGCCGCACTGCGGCAGCTTTCGGTTGTTTTCGTTAGTAACGCTGATGATTAGCGTGAAAATGATATGCATGATGAATATATTAAGCGTGGTTCAAGATTTAAGTTTACATTTAGTAACATATGTGCCGCAATTATGTTTTTTTGTCAGCTTGCTGTTTTTTACTTGCCGGAGGGAATTTCAGCGGATTAGTATTGTCGAACTTGCTGTACGTACCGCCTAATGATGATAAATGGATTCTGTTTTCCTTAAGCGTTACCACATAATTAATGTTTACAGGAAAAATCATGGCCTGCGTATTTAATAAACAACTTTTACACCCGCGTAACTGGCTGACCTGGTTCGGGCTCGGCATCCTCTGGTTAATCGTGCAACTGCCTTATCCGCTGCTGCATTTTATCGGCACCAGCGCTGGTCGCCTTTCCCGTCGCTTTCTTAAACGCCGCGAACATATCGCCCGGCGTAATATCGAACTCTGCTTCCCGGACATGTCGCCAGCGGCGCGCGAGACGCTGATCGATCAAAACTTTATGTCGCTGGGAATGGGGCTTATCGAAACCGGCATGGCCTGGTTCTGGAGCGACGAGCGGGTCAAAAAATGGTTTGATGTCGAGGGGTTCGCCAACCTTAATCACGCGCTTAGCGGTGGGAAAGGGGTAATGGTCGTCGGCGTGCACTTTATGTCGCTGGAGCTGGGCGGCCGCGCGATGGGGCTGTGTCGGCCAATGATGGCCACCTACCGGCCGCACAACAGCCCGCTGATGGAGTGGGTGCAAACCCGCGGTCGCCTGCGTTCGAACAAAGCGATGATCGATCGCAACAATCTGACCGGTCTGGTGCATGCCTTGAAATCCGGTGAAGCGGTGTGGTTCGCGCCCGATCAGGATTACGGTCCCAAGGGCAGCGTCTTTGCACCTTTTTTCTCCGTCCCGCAGGCGGCGACCACCAACGGCACCTATGTCCTGTCCCGCTTATCGGGCGCGAAAATGTTGAGCATCAGCATGGTACGTAAGCTGGATCGCCGGGGCTATAGCCTGCATATCAGCGAGGTGATGAATGACTATCCGGGTGAGGATAAGCAGATCGCCGCCGGCTATATCAACAAGGTTATTGAGCGCGAGATCCTGCGCGCTCCCGAGCAGTATCTGTGGGTACACCGTCGTTTTAAAACCCGCCCGCTGGGCGAACCTTCCGTCTATTAACCTTCCCGCACAGGCTGCGCTTTCAAAATCCCGACAGTTGGGGTAACGTGAGCCGGATCATGTTTTAGTCGTGCGCGAAGGAGTGCAGAGTGTTCGCTGAGTTTGGTGTTCTGAATTATTTAACCTATCTGGTCGGGGCGGTGTTTATCATCCTCGTTCCTGGCCCTAATACGTTTTTCGTGCTGAAAACGGGTATTGCCCACGGGGTGAAGAAAGGCTATCTGGCGGCGGCGGGCGTCTTTATTGGCGACGCAGTGCTGATGTTTCTGGCCTTCGCCGGGGTGGCGACGCTGATTAAAACCACGCCGGTGTTGTTTAACGTCGTGCGCTACCTCGGGGCAATTTACCTGCTGTGGCTCGGGGGCAAAATGCTCTATGCGGTGCTGACCCAGCGCGACGGCCAGTCCGACGCCAGCGCGGAGCCGGCGAGCGCGATCCTCAAGCGCTCCCTGACCCTGAGCCTGACCAATCCGAAAGCGATTCTGTTCTATGTGTCGTTTTTCGTGCAGTTTATCGATGTCAACGCCAAAACCCCCGGCGTGGCGTTCTTTATCCTGGCGCTGACCCTCGAGGTGATTAGCTTCTGCTATATGAGCTTTTTGATCCTCTCCGGCTCGTTTGTCACCCGCTACGTCAAAACCCGCAAGAAGCTGGCTAAACTTGGCAACAGCCTGATTGGTCTGGTTTTCGTCGGGTTCGCCGCGCGCCTGGCTACCCTGCAGTCCTGATCCCCACGGGCCGGTTACCCGCTGACCGGCCCGCCGTCTCTTATTCTGCCCTGTAACAAAAACCCTTCATTTTTTATTGCATTGGTGTTACATATACAGCCGTTTATCGCTCAGCAAAAAGGAAGCCCCGATGATTCTGCAAAAACTCCTCAGCAATAAAAACTGCAAAAAATACTGTCTGTCGCTCGCGGTGGTGTTTGCTATCGCGCTGGCGGTAGTGGGGCGGGCGACCTTCGGGGGCGTGGTGAGCGAGTACAATATGCCGTACTCAGAGTGGACGACGTCCATGTTCTTCCTGCAGGGGGCGATGGTGACGGTTTACAGCATTGTCTTTACCGCGCTCTTCGCTATCCCCCTCGGCTTTATTTTCCTCGGCGCCGATCGTCAGGATTAAGCGTCAACGGGCGAACCGCGGTTCGCCCTGTCTTATCGGCTTATCAACAGCGTGAAGCATTAGTCGTCGTCATGATAGTGATGATGGTGGTGGTGGCGATGGGGATGATATCCATCGTCAATAATGCATCCCGATAACAGCGTGCACAGCGCAATAATCAACGGTAACACGATCGGTTTTTTCATCCTTACTTCTCCCGCTATTCTTATTCCCCGGGGCCGAGAATGCCGCGGCGGATAACGTGAGTGTAAAGGGTTAACTTATTGATGGGATAGGATAAATCCGCAATATCGCCGCGGCGATCACCACCAGCCAAACTGGGTGCCGGCCACCGCCACGATGGCGACGACCAGCATGATAATGGTGCTTTTTTTCATTATGCCCCACCCGGCGCCGCATAGCCGCCGACAAAAAACCAGCCGAGAAAGACGACGGCGATGATAAAGATCGCCACCGGGAAAAGAATACCCAATTTCATGATTGTGTCCCTGTACCCACGAATGATGCCCTGCATGATACTGGATATCGCGGTACTTTAGTCAATATGAATGAAATTCTCCTGGCGGCGGGACTTCTTATCCTGGTACATCGCCTCATCGGCAGCGCGTAAGGCCGCTTCAACATCGATACTCTGCGGATCGCAGGTGACCACCCCGAAGCTAGCGCCCTCATAGTCGATACGCTGTTCGCCGAGGAAGTAGACGCCGCACAGAGCCTGACGCAGAGACGTGACATACGCCTGCTGTGCGGCAGGCTGCTGGGCGCTACCGACGATCAAAAACTCATCGCCGCCAAGGCGGCCAACGATATCTTCCCGGCGCGCGACAGCGGTGAGTCGTTTGCCGACCTGCACCAGAAAGCTGTCGCCGCACGGATGGCCGAACCGATCGTTAATGGCTTTGAAACCATCGAGATCGATAAAAATAAGCGAGACCTGCTGCTGCTGGGCGCGGGCGGAGGCAAAGCGTAACGCCAGCTGCTTAAACAGCGCGCGGCGATTGGGAAGCTGGGTGAGCTCATCGGTAGACGAGTGCAGCTCCAGCGCGACGTTTGCCGCCTGCAGCTGTTGCACCAGGGTGTCTTTTTCCACGTAGTGGGAAATGAGCTTCGCAAACAGGCCCATGACCTGTTCGCCTTCGAGGTTATAAGGCTGTTGTTGCCGGCTGGTGGCGCAGAGGGTGCCGAACAGAGAGCCGTCGGCCAGGCGGACGGGAATGCTTAAAAAAGTAGCGATTCCCAGCTCCTGGGCGGCGATGCAGGAGTGCCAGCGGTTGGCAACGTCATTGCTAAACGTACACTGATCCTCAAGGGCGCGTTTGCACAGGGATTCATCCCAGGGGACGGAAAATCCTTCCGGGATCTGCATTTCGCTGCTGTTGTGGGCGAACATGATCTGCTGCCGCTGGGCGTTGGTATCAATGCGGGTGAGGTAGGTGGACTCCATTCGCGTTACCGCCTCCAGCATCTCCAGCAGCTGGCGCACCAGGGTTTCCAGGGACTGTTCCGCAGCGAGGGTTTGCGACACCCGGGCAAGAATAAAATCTGACATGAATAATACAGCTCCAGCACGCCAAACGTCACCCCAGCATATTGGGCTGCAAACGGACATCAGCGTCAAATAAACAGTGATATTTTTAAATTTATCACATCTGTCTGGGGAATACTTGTCCACGCGGTGGGAAAAAAAGCCCCGTCGGGGGCGTTGAACACTCCCATTTGCTGTGGCTTCCAATGGTAGCATGCGGGTTTGCACGGCACGCAAGACCATTGAAAGCCATAATTAACTACTCACCTGTGGACACGATGTGGACATTTTCCGTATCAGTGCCACCCTTTAACGGATTAAGAGTTATCGCATCCTGAAGATACTCAGGGGCAAAGTGCGCGTAAGCCATCGTCTGCTCAATACGGGCGTGCCCGAGTATCCTTTGCAATGTAATAATACTCCCTCCATTGATCATGAAATGCGTTGCAAAACTGTGCCGCAATGCATGTGTTGCCTGTCCGATCGGGAGATCCGGCTTCACCTCTCTAAGCACCTGCCTGAAACAGTAATAAGAAGACTTAGTAAATAATGCGCCTCGCCGATTACCGGCGATAAGCTGCGCCACTTCAGGCGATACAGGTACCGAACGCTGCTTATTGCTCTTGGTTTTCACGAATGTCACACGATTCTGAATGATATTTTCTGCCTTTAATCGGGCAGCCTCACCCCAGCGCGCGCCAGTGCTTAAACAGAGAACGGCAATCTTTCGGTTGTCTCCCTCCAACCTCGCGAGCAAAAGGGCGATCTCATCCTTGGTGAGATAACCGGTTTCCGGGATTTCCTCTTTTAGCTTCTTCCTGCCTCGGATAGGGTGCTCACCGAAGAACAATTCCGCTTCTATAAGCGCTGTGAACATGCCGCTAATACTGTTGAGATCGCGGTTTATGGTCGAGGCTTTTATACCCTGGCTTCTTCGTGTGGCGTAGTACTGGCTGATTAGTGCTTTTGTAATCTGAAACGCGCAAGGGTCGCCAGTAACCCTGGAAAACATTTCAATCTTGAGCAGGTTTGTACGCCCATGCTCCTCGTGTTTACCCTTCAAATTCCACCAAATTTGTATCAGTTCAGACAACTGCCGCTTATCTGTCGGCTTCGCCAGCCAGTCCTTATTGTGGTGGTTGTATTGAGTGTGCTTCTCAAAAGCTACCGCCTCACTTTTCTTATCAAACTTCCTGCGGATACGTTTTCCATTACGCCCGCTGGGTCTTATGTCCACTTCATATCGACCATCATCGAGTTTCTTAATGCTCATAAGAAAGCCCTCCGAATGGTGCGTTTACATCTGTTTTTTAACTTTTCGCTGCTGCGTGAAGAAAATTTCTCAACTAGTAACAAACACTTAAAGTTTATGTGTTCGCGATGAATGGTTAGCCAATCTTTTGGTCTGAGAGCGATGAGGTTGTTGGATCTTGCCCAAAGTGTGCGAGCGCCGGTGCGATTTGCCCGGATTCTGGGGATATCAGATCGGTCATAAACCACAGGGCGTATTTACTGAATCGGGGATGTTGAAGAATTTTCATTGTTATGTCGGTCGGAGGAATGGTTCTACCGCTTTCATAGTATGTAAGGGAGCTATAAGGAACTCCTGTAATTTCAGAGAATTGCTTTCTATTCAACCTCTCTGATTCACGGATCAGGGAAAGCTTCTCGCTGATTGCTGTTGACATGTTATCAAGATCCTCTAATATTCTCGGTATGTTCTACTGATTTTCAAGTTGCTCTAATTTAACTGGGGCACATTAGAGAACATTGAAACCCATTGGTTAGATCTAGATGAGAGGTTATCAGATGAGCAAACTAATTGTCAGTAGTAGTGATGCTGTCCCGTACCAGGAGTTTGCCAAAATTATCGGGAAAACCCCTGCGGCAGTTAGGGGAATGATCGAAAAGGGCAAGTTGCCCGTTGTAGAGATGACCGACCCGCAATCGACCTCAGGGCGAGCTGGCGAGTACTGGGTTTACCTCCCTGCGTGGAACAACGGCATGAAGATGGCCTATGAGAGCCGCCCGAAAGAAATCAGGGAAGGGTGGTTGATGTGGCTGGGATTGGGTGAGCCATCATAAGAGGCCGATGTGGTATGGATATGAAAATTGAAATACTCAGCGGCCTTGTATTATTCGTATTGCTTGCCGTTTATTTAATTATCGTTGCGATTATATCTCGCAACGAAAATAAGAAGATGGAAAAGCGCCTTTCTGAATTTAGTGTACGCCGGGAAGAAGTAAGGCGCGAATTACGTAACCGCTTTTAACAGGAAATGATTATGAGCAATAACATTCCATCGCTGGCCGGTCTACTGAAGCATGGTTGCCAGGTTACCCACTTCGGCAACACTCGCGGATGGATTGAGACCCCTGACGGGCGTTTTTTTAAACCAGAGCCAAACAAAGTACGTTTTATAAAAGAAATGAGTAAGCCTTTTGTTTATACGAAGAAGATAAACAAAGGCTTATTTAGCGCCTTGCTGAAGGTGTTTAAGAGACTTCTTTAGAATTTAATCAGCAATTAAATAGCTTCCCCACTGTTGTCACTTTATTAAGTGGCGGCGGATTCACTCATCCATAAAAAGGATAAACAGTATGTTTAATAAACTCTTTGGTAAAAAAGTAGCTGCCGCAAAAGTTGAACTTAAAAAAGTTGAGAACCGCGATTTGATGGAAGCCATTGTCGGCGGCTGCCTGCTTGTTTCTGCCGCCGATGGTGAGATCGAAAAAGAAGAGACCAGCAAGCTTGATCAGCTGATCCGCTCTAACCCGCGCCTGGCCCATTTTGGCAATGAGATTACCGCCACTATCAACCGCTACACCGAACAGCTGCAAGCCGGTTTCCGCGTCGGTCGAATGAATATCCTCCGTGAGATCGACGATATCAAAAACGACCCGAAAGAGGCCGAAGAGGTGTTCGTCAACATGCTGACCATCGCAGAGGCCGACGGCGAAATCGAACCGGAAGAACAAAAGGTTCTGGAAGAAGTCGGCCGCCGCCTGGGCCTTCGCGTTGAAGACTATCTCTGATGTTGCGGGCTCTCGATACCCTCCGCCCCGTGCTGGCCGTTCTGCTGGCTTTCATGGTCGTGGCAGTGGATTTCACTAGTTATGTGCTTTCGGTGATCGCCGACGCCTTTTTTGTTGGGGCGCTTCTTCTTCTGGTGTGGCCTGCATTGAAGTTCGCCAGCCAACGCGCCGATCGCCTGTAAAAGATGGCCGGGGAAACCCGGCCCCTCTGAGGATTAATAATCATGACTAAGCGTGAGCAATACAGCTTTCTTCTGCATGTTCTTATCCCGGCGGTTGAGCAAGAAGGGCTGACTATCAAGACCCGTCGCGATGGCGAAGTGACGTTCTCTTCTACTGATCCGGCTGTCGTCGACTTTATAGCCGACTTGCGTCAGTCACTAACCGCCGCGCTGCAGCGTCCTGTTGCCCCTGCGTCCATCTACTAATCAACCATTAAATAATGGCGAGGTGTTTATGTCCGCTAACTCAATAAACCCAATCTATGCCCGCCGGCATGAGCGTGACCACCTCATAGGGATGCTTCGCATCCACATAGAGGGGATGAAAAAAAACGGCCTGACCAGCGAGGAGATATACGACTCGCTGGATCGGTGGATTAAACGCCGTGAATTTTTATCAAGCGGGGTTGCAAGCCAATGAATATGCACCCGCGCCTTTCTGTAGTTTGCAGCGCTCCGCTGCCAGTCTGTTCCCGCGCCGTGGCTGAAGTTAAGCAATTCTCACGCGGCGGGCGTAACTACTCGCGCGTTAAGCCTCATCACTACCTCGTGATCCGTATTGGTCGACGCTGGCGTTTATTGAGTAAGAACGGCGGCCAGCAGTGGCAACTCATGACCCACGAAACCTACAACCAGGAATATCGCAAATGATTAAATCACCGGTTAAATGGGCCGGCGGCAAAACCCGTGTTATGCCGCGGCTGCTGAAGCATCTGCCGAAAGCTGATTGCCTGATTGAGCCATTCGTTGGCAGCGGTACCGTATTTATGAATACGGAATATCGCCGTTACGTCCTCTGCGACAGCAATCGCGCACTGATCAACTTCTTTCGCGTGCTGACCTCCGACACCGAGCGGCTGATTGATACCGCTCGCGGAATGTTCCTGGGTGGCAATAACGAGGAGCAGTATTACAACCGCAGAGAGCTATTTAATTCGATGCAGTGGAGTGACACGGGTGAGCCCGATACCGCCTTGCTGTACGCCGCTTTGTTCCTGTACCTGAATCGCCATAGCTTTAACGGGCTATATCGCGTTAATCAGAAGGGTGATTATAACGTCCCGCTCGGGAAATATGCCGCACCTTACTTTCCGGCTGATGAGATGCACCGTTTTGCTGAAAAGGCCAACGACACAAAAGCCGTTTTCATCCATAGCGATTTTCGCCACTTCATCCCTGATGCTGTGCAATTCTCACCTGATGCAGTTATTTACTGTGACCCGCCCTATATCCCGACCAGCAAAACCGCCAACTTCACTGCATACGGCAAGCCGTTTACCCTGGACGATCATCGCGCTTTAGTTTCAGCCCTGCTCGATGCTCATCGCCAGCATGGCGCCCGCTCGGTTATCTCAAACAGCGATACCCCAGAAACCCGCGAAATTTATTCCGCTTTCAATCTCCATGCCTTCAGCGTCCGCCGCTCTGTCAGCGCCAAAAGCCGCGATATGGCCGGTGAAGTGATCGGCGTTCTTCGCGGCGATGTGGGTTGCAGTTCTGGCGCATGTGGAGCTTGGTCGAGCGCCACTGAACATCTGCCGCCGACGGCGATATGGATCGGGTTTGACCTGGCCGCCGGATTCGATAGCGGGGAGCCATCTGATGAACACGCTTGATGCCGTTGTGACGCGAATTCTGGACGTTCGCCCATATCGCCATTTCTGGGTCGTCGAGGTGGAGGCGCTGTGCTACGGCGATTACAGCAACACGATCATCATCCGCGATAGCGAAAAAGAAGCCCGCCAGGTTAAGCCCGGCGACACGGTGACGATCTGAGGTGCCGCAAATGAACGAAGAAACCAATTACCGCCGGTTCTGGCGAAACCTTGTTATCTGCTGTGCACTCTGCTCGCTGCTGTTCTGGCTCCCGATGGGCTATCTCGCCTTTCGTGTTTTCTCTGTGGTGTGGGAGGCGCTGTGGCTGCTTATTACAACGAAATAGACCTCCACGCAGCACAGCACCTGCGCAACCTTATCGACGCCGGCCACATTGCGCCGGGCGTCGTTGATACCCGCTCAATTGAGGATGTAACCCCCAATGACCTTATCGGATTCAATCAGTGCCATTTCTTCGCCGGGATCGGCGGATGGTCGCTTGCCCTGCGTCGCGCAGGATGGCCCGACAATCGCCCCGCATGGACAGCATCATGCCCCTGCCAACCTTTCAGCGCGGCAGGCAAAGGGCTTGGGTTTGCTGACGAGCGGCACTTATGGCCCTCCGCACATTGGCTTGTCGGCCAGCGCCGCCCTGTCGTGGTCTTTGGCGAGCAATCTGGCAGCGCTGACGCAAACGACTGGATCGACCTTGTACAAGCTGACGTGGAAGCCCTGGGCTATGCCTTCGGGGCGGTTGCGTTTCCGTCTGCGAGCGTCGGCGCACCGCACCAGCGAGACCGAGCTTATTGGGTGGCCGACGCCGGCAGCGAACGAATTCGAGCCGAAAGACTTACAAAAGCTTGTGGAGAGAAGGGAAAAATATTCAATCAAGCACGGAAACAATGGGTTTGGCCTGACTCTGGGGCAAGCGGTACATCTCTTTGCGGGGTGGCCCACCCCGACTGCAACGGATGGAAAGGGCGGTTATCAGGGCGGACGGATTCGCAACGGGAAGCTATCGACGGACAAGCTCGATGTGGCAGCGCAATTAGCTGGCTGGCCGACGCCAACAACGAGCAACGACCGTTCACCATGCCCGCAAGAGGCTATGCGGACGTATCGCGACAATGGAACAAAAATTCAGAAGAGGTTGCAGGATGTGGCGGCATTACACAGCCATGCCCGGTTAACGGCTTCTGGCGAGATGCAGATTGGATTCATTGCAGAGATGGAAAGTGGCGGCCAGTTAGACCCGGATCATTCCCGCTGGCTGATGGGGTTCCCGCCAGAGTGGGAAGACTGCGCGCCTACGGAAACGCCGTCAACGTTGAAGCGGCGACAGCGTTCATAAAGTCCTACATGACAGCGGTGGATCATGTCTGATTCCGCCGCTTTAGCATGGAGCTGGAACGCCAAACGGCAGGCCATTAACCCCAATAGCGTTGTAGATTCTGCGATTGAGTATCTCACCCCGAAAGGCGAGCGGAAGACGCTCGCCTATGCGGATTTGGTCGATACCGTCTATCGCGCTCCCATGCGCCCGCGCGAGGGCTCCGCGCGGGAAGCGTTCGATCGCAAAGGTCGCGCTCACTACCTGCGCCGCCGGGTTCAGACTCTGCCGGCGTTCATCCGCAAACGGTTCTCTCTGCGCCTGGAATCGCTGGAGCGTCACGATCCAAAAGAGGCAGTGCGCTGGCTGTTCAGCACGTTTGAGCGGCACGTGTTACGCCGCGTCGACGCGGTAAACGCCCAATACCTACCGCAGAGCGAACTCCCCGCGATCCTTGCGCCTCTCCGTGATGATTTTCACCTGCTGCCCTGGGCGGACAAAAAACGCCTGAAACGACTGGCCTATAAGCTCGCAAACCTGATGAAAAGCGAGTTTATGCGCGAGTTTGATTTCCAGTACGGGAAGACCGCCGATGTTGAGTTTTCCACGCTCTACGCCTACGGCTATATCGCCAGCAAGGCGACGAAGCTCAATATCGCAATCCCTGGCTGGGGTCGGTATTGCGAAGAGGAGATGGAAGCCGAAGAGGCACTGCGCGCCGTTGCGCGCCTTCAGTCGGAAAAGTGGTGGTTAGGTAAAATCCGCCGGATCCATGATTGTTGGCGAGAGCACCTCATGATCGCCGCGGGCTATGTCAGTAAGGTGGCGTCGCCGTATTGCTCCGATCCGTGCTTCAAGGAATGGATAGCCCAGAAAAAAGCGAACTTCGAATACCTCCAGGCGATGGAGCTGGAAGATCGGGATACCGGCGAGCGCACCTCGCTGCTTGATAAAGTCATGGGTAGTACGTCAAACCCCAAAAACGCCCGCGCCGAGCTGATGGTACGCATGCGCGGGTTTGAGGATATGGCAACCGAAATGGGTTTGGTCGGCATGTTCTATACGCTAACCGCGCCGTCTCGTTATCACTCCACGCACGTAAAATCAGGCAAGCGCAACGACAAATATCGCGACGCCGGCCCGCGCCAGACGCAGAAATACCTCTGCAAAGTCTGGGCGCGAGTCCGTGCTAAATGGGGCCGCGAGGGTATTCGTACTTTCGGCTTTCGTGTCGCCGAGCCGCACCACGATGCCACCCCACACTGGCACCTGTTGTTATTTCTGCGCCCGGAAGAAGTGGAATATGCAACGGCTATTTTCCGCAAACATGCATTGAAAGAGGACGGCAACGAGGCGGGGGCGCAGGAGCACCGCTTTACCGTTACGCCGATTGATGAAAAATTTGGCTCTGCAACGGGCTATATCGCGAAGTACATCTCTAAAAATATCGACGGCTACGGCATGGACGGCGAGCTAGACGACGAGTCCGGCCAGCCCGTCAAAGAGATGGCTAAGCGTGTGCGTGCGTGGGCGTCGCGCTGGAACATCCGCCAGTTTCAGCAGATCGGCGGCGCCCCGGTGACCACCTGGCGCGAGCTGCGCCGGTTAGGTAACCGCGAGCTGGTTCTACATCCTGAGATCGAAGAGGCTCGCGCAGCTGCTGACGCGGCGGACTGGCCGGGGTATACCAACGCCCAGGGCGGCCCGTTAGTGCCTCGTGACTGCCTGCGCGTTCGCCTCAGTTACGAATACACCGAGGAAGGCAATGATTATGGAGACACGGTCGCCAAAATAACCGGTGTCTATTGCCCTCTCACCATCCGTGAATCGGTCATTTTTACCCGCACCACCGAGTACAAAATTGTGCCGAAGCGCAAGCCGTCGCCGGTCGAGAATTTGACCTTAGAAGGCCGCGCAGCGGCCCCTCGGAGTTCTGTCAATAACTGTACGCCCGCCCCGGGCGCAGGTGGTGACGGAGAGGATCGCGTGATCGATTTTGACACGCTGACGAGACAGGAAAAGAGAGATTTAGGCCGCAGGCTTAGCGCGAAGGCAGCAGAAGAGAAGGAGAAAAGGCAGGCGCGGAGACGTTCGGCAGAGCAGGAGAGGCCGGTGCATTCACCGCAGGAAGAAAAACTCTGCGATTTTGCAAGTTCGGTCGGCTTTGATTTGGGTACCGGGGAGCTTGCGGCCTTGATGGCCGGTCATCGCGTGAGGCTGGGTAGTCACTTTTACATCGCAACCAGTGCCGGAGATTTGATCCGAGTAAAAGGTAAGACCCCGGTTTCAGCAGAAACGCAGATTAATAGCTGGTTGAACCGGCTGGGTGTAAGTCATCGCTACCGTCAGAAATAACCGTGCTGGCCGTACATCGAGCAACGTCATTTTTGGCGGTACTGCAGGAATTTTTTTGGATTAATACCTAGCACCATACTTGATGCTAGGTATTTTGAAGTATTAATAGTTGCTTTTACATACATAAATCATCCCGGTAGGGTAGTCATTGTTACCCAACCCTTGCTTCAGCTCCATACATCGTTGATGAATCCTGTCCGCTTCATTTAATACCTTACCGATGTTAATTGATTTGTTCATGTTGTAGTAAGTTTTTTCTTTTACACAATATTGTCTGATCGGATATGCATGTGGTTGAAAGGTGTTTAGTTCAGAAATGGCCATATTAAAGGTTATATAGGGAACACTTTCTTGTATAGCTCCCTTCATAAAATTGATACTAAATTCATCGAGATATTCATCAAAGTGTTCTAATGAATTTCTAACGCTTGAATTCATTATTTCTGAGATATCCAGATCGGAAACGAATTCTTTTATCATATTGCTGCGATCCACTCGGAAAGTGTAGGCCCAGGCTGGCTCTTTATTTTTTCTTTGTGATGGGGTCATTAGTTTTTTTATGTTTGCAGCGTTACTTAGAATCCCAAGCACTAAATCAGTTATTTCCGGGAGATTGTAAATTGCATACCCATTATCAGGGGGTTGGGTCAATTCATCAAGTTGTGCTGTTTTTATTTTAATACCATAGGCATAAAACCATAACTCAGATATGTATATAAGTTCATGTTCAAAATCTTTAAATTTTGGCGGGGTATTATCTGACATAGGCACCTCTATATACAGCTTTGGGTAAGACGAATTAAGCATAATTACACATGAAAAGATATGCTCGCCACTTTCATCATAAGGTAGTAGAAATAATGCACAAAAGTGTACAAATTTACACGGTTTTTGAAACGTCTTTTTTTTCGCAACTCAGCGCCAGAATGGCGTTAACTTAGTCTGCTTGGGGCAGGGTGTGATTTTACGACATGGCCGGGAATGGTGGCGCTGCAGATGACTACCGGCACCCACTGCCAAAAATGACAGTGCGGTACCAGGAAAAAGTCAGGAGCGGCCTTGCAACAGGTCGAGCGCTATCTGACGGTCTTCAGGCCGAAGAAGTTCAAGCAAGGATTTTACCAGATGGCGGCCGTTTCGGGCGCTGGGGCTCAATGTGTGAGAATAGGTTACATTGAGCACGAAGGTATGGCCGCATTCGGCGTCTTTGCACTGGCAATAGAGATCGGCAAATAGTGCTGTCTTACGGTGGGTTTTAGTGACGATGGCCGGGCCTTCGCACTCATTGCAGATAATTTTAAGATTACGCGACATAAAGCCCCCGAGGTTACTATTTGTTATATTTTAACCGTTTTTATGTCAAGGGGGTACATTGTTCATCGGAAATAATAAGCCAACCGGCAAAGAAATATACCGATTGGCTATAATGGCTCGCAGAGCATTAAGAATATGAAAGAGCCGTTTCCATTTCCTCTTTGCTTAGGGCGCTCGGCCAGTAAATGATTTTTTTGATATACCCTTTCAGATAGTTGCTGGAATCCAGGTACCCCCGCCCGATGCAAAGGCGATTAAGGTCTGGAGCCGCTCCAGTCAGGCTACGTTCATACCAGTTGTACCCGTCAAAGAGGGAGGCTGTCAGCGCTGTTGAGTCGAACGAAAAAATGCACGACTGCTCGCTGTCAGGTACCGGGGCCATGCTGGGGATCTCCAGATTCTGCGCAGTCCCTGTCGCATCAGGAACCACGCCGAGTACCGCGCCATAATTGCCGTCAACGTTCGCATTTCGGTATGCAAATCGCACGTGCGGGCCTACGGCAGAATTATCAATTACGGCGGCGCAGGAGAGCGATCCATAGGTCTCGGTCAGAGCCATGATGCTGTGAGGAAACGCAACCGAAACCAGCACCGTACCCGCATCAGCTTTTACAAAGGTGGCTACAGTCGGTGTGGTGCAGGTATCACTCGCCCGCTGTAATTCCGCGCCGTTGGTTGGAATGTAGGATGACGTCCCGTCTGAAAACTCAGCCTGCGCCCCCCAGATAAACACTGACTTAGGGGTAACAGGCAGATAGGACGGGAGAGCTCCCGCGCTGGTATCGCTGTCCGTCAGTGCCAGAGTGAATTCTGGATTCATTGCGCTGTACGGGATAATGACGATTGAGCAGCGGTACCACCCGTTGCGATATGGTTCAATTGACGCCTGCAATAATCCACGCGTCGTTGAGCCCGTCGAAGTTTTGCCGAGCCTGCCGTTTTTCAGGTCAAAGTTAACAAAGGTCGGCTCAGGGAATGCCCCTACGGCTGAAAGCTGGAGCACGCTTGCAGTATTCGCTTTTGCAAAAATACTAAAGGCGAAAGGGTTACCTTTGGTCGCTTCCGCCGTGGGGGTTGCCACCAGTTTACGCGCCGCTGCCTGTGAGTCTGTTGCTTCGATCAGCTTTGTTGCCGTCATGTTGCCGTCCGGCGCCTGCGCAGCCCCCGGCGTCAGATCGACACCCGACGCGGCCCAGGTCGCGGTTTTAGTAAAATCCTGGCTCCAGGCCAGCCGGTTCCATGTGCTGCGCTCAACCCGCAAGCCCAGGCACTCCCCGGACAGGGGGTGATAATCAATAGCAGGCTCATTCGCCTGGAGATATTCCAGCAACCCGCTTTCAGCCACCCGCGTAGCGGTACTTGCGCGAGAAAATGACAGAATATCAGTCAGTTTAGATGAACGAATAACATTGCCGCTGGCGTGCTTAATGATATGGCGGCCTCCCGCAAAATCAGAAAACAGGTTTGCACCTTCTGGAAGTGGTGCGTTTACAGAAGGCAACTTTACGTTGCCTTTGATTTTTGTATTGCTGCGGATAATTAGCGACATTATTCGATCCCCGGATTCAAAAGCGTGGTGACGCGGGTTTTATTCCCGGTCAGGTTGAGTGAGTTATGCACATTGCCTGCGCCGTGGTTGAAGGAGATATCGACATCCTCCATATCCCCGCTGATAGATACGGGGTATTGCTGCGTGGGTGCCGACTGTAGATCGTAAAAGGTATTCATTGAGAAACGGCTTTTCTTCACGCTCGCACTGCTGTTTATTGCGTTACCAGGCATGAGTTTCCCGTTATTCCAGAAGTCGCAGTTTGTGATACGAGCATTAACTACCGGGCCAGACTCAAAGTTAACACCATGACGTCCGTTATCATTAAACTCGCAAACTGAAAAACGTACCCCGGAGTTAGCCCGGTTATTGGGATATTTGAAGTTGACACCATCCTCACCGTTTTCGAAAATATGCGCCCCAATAATGGAGTATTGACCAATCAAACTTTCATCTTTAGCGGATACAAAATGCATGCCGTGTTTAGCATTGCCTTTGATAATAAAGTTGGTCAGCTTCCCGCGATGCCCTGGGCGTCCGCCGTTGTTGGTGCCGGTATCCGCCATAAATCCGTACTGGTTCCCGCGCAGATTGACGTCAGAGGCAATCAGCCCCTCAATACCGCAATCCGCCATGCCCGCATAGTTTCCGGAGAATGTCGCTATGGAAACAATTGCATCCTGCGCAGTACCGACGCCGCGCTGTGGCTCAAAGAAGATGCCGTAATTCT
>OHRJ01000039.1_pt1 | contig 55474 bp, 66 predicted proteins | sample 1578401 | NCBI WGS metagenome assembly OHRJ01 (sample SAMEA3879520, study PRJEB24766) | human gut metagenome | biome: human-associated habitat; feature: feces | place: USA | collected 1985/1987 | reverse complement strand
AGTGGACTATATTTTACGTGAGAGTAAAAATTGCAATATGTGGTGGACCCATACATCTCCTGTCAACGCAAAGCAGAAGTGTCACCATCGGTGCGAAACAGAGATGTCATGCTTTGGTTCAGAGAATGCGTTTGACCGCCTCGCTATATACTTCCGAGCGTTCTCTTTTCCCAACAGAAATCACGAAAACGACAACTTTCTCGTCTATAACCTGGTATACAAGGCGATAGCCTGAAGACCGGAGCTTAATCTTGTAACAATCAGGCATACCACGGAGCTTGTTTGCTTCAATCCGGGGTGACTCAAGTACTTCAACCAGCTTCTTTTTCAACTGTTCACGTACCGTCGAGCCCAGCTTTCGCCATTCCTTTAGTGCCCGCTCGTCAAAATCCAGAAAATACGCCATCAGAGTTCATCCAGCGTCACACGTACTGGCTTAGGATTACGAAGTCGTTCTTTCACTATCTCCACAAGTTCAGCATCTTCATCACTCAGGAGTGTCTGTTTGAACGGCAAGCGTTCATTGTCAGCGATATACTCGAGCATGAGACGAAGCGCTTCAGAAGGAGTTACGCCCATTTTTTCAAGCGCGGCGTAAGAACGCGCTTTAAGTTCATCGTCAATACGTAGGTTAATGCTACCCATGTCTTACACCCCTTGTAATTACAAATGTCATTACAAGTATCGCACTACAACATGCTTAGGGCAAGTCACGAAGTAAGTCAGAAAGTAGTCGTAAGAACGGTGATCACTGTCCGCTTTGTGCCAGAAGCGGACTTTTTAAAAATATTGCGTGCCCAACAATTGGGCGCAGGTCACATCAAGTACCCTCAGAATTATAGAGAATACCTGAAATTTTTGTAGAGCGAGGTTTGTTACCCTGCCCGACCAGCGACATGTGGTTAGTTTAGTGATCAGAAATGTCGAGCGTTTGGTCGTTCATTGACGCGGGATCTTCCAACGGTTCCACATGAGTGGTGATATGGATAAAAGGCAGTGCGGTGCGGATATCATTCTCTATACGCTCGGCCCAGTCGTGCCCATATTGAACAGTCCATCGCCCAGGAACTAGGATGTGCATTGTCATAAACGCCCGCCCGCCAGCCTGGCGTGTACGTAGTGCATGGAAATCAAGCCCCTGTTCACGATATCCTGCCAGCAGTGACTCGATTTTTTTGAGTTCTTCCGTGGGTAGCGATACGTCCATCAGACCTGCAGCTGAACGACTCATAAGCTGATAACCAGTCCAAACGATGTTGGCTGCGACCAGCAATGCAACGATCGGATCGACCCAAAACCAGCCGGTCAGATAAACCAGTCCGACACCAAAAATGACACCGACCGACGTCCAGACATCGGTCAGCAGGTGATGAGCATCTGCCTCAAGAGTGATAGAGTTGTGCTGCCTGCCAGCCCTTAACAAAATGAGAGCCGTCACAAAATTAAGGATTGATGCGACTGTTGAAACCAGTAATCCGAGACCAATCTCCTCAAGCGGCTGTGGAGTTAACATCCGCTCAACTGCGGTATAGGCGATACTGGCTGCCGCCAATAGGATCAGAAATCCTTCGAAAGCACTCGAGAAATATTCGGCTTTGCCGTGCCCATATGCATGGTTCTCATCGGCCGGAAGCGCAGCCAAGGTCAGCATCCAGAGCGCCATTAGGGCTCCTGCGAGGTTAACTACGGATTCGATGGCATCAGATAGCAGACCGACCGAACCGGTCATTTTCCACGCCACACCTTTGAGTCCGATAGTGGCAATAGCCGTGGCAATGGAAAGCCAAGCGTAGTGCGTCAGCGGACGAGGTAACCCTTTTGTTTTAGTCATTATTAACTTCCTAAAATAGGACGACTAACTCACATTTCTATCCATGATAGATAATTAAACAATCATTTCGCCATGAATATTTTTTCGTTTTTATTAAATTTAATTAAAAAGTCTCTGCAAGTGCTGTTTCATCTTCTAGTAAACTAAATTTTATTTTTAGGGTTTTCTTCAACTTGAAGTAATATTATCTCACAACAGATTAGTCACTTAGGTTAACTGAGCGGCTTTTATATTTTTCAATTAAAATATGCAAAACTCCCATTGCACCATGTGCATAAAAATAGACCTCAATGAAAGTAGTAAAGAACTTATGCCAGTGGATTACTGTTTCAGCCAGATTTGACTGCATGGTATTCAACAAGAACCATAGGCCACCTGAAAGTGCTACAATTAGCAATGCTAGAACTCCAAATCCTTGGATTGTACTGGCAATACCTCCCGAATGTGCATCGGGCAGTCGGAAACTAGTCAACGTTTTTATATCTTGCTTAATACCACTAAAGTCAAGCCCTACCCATGAAAAATAATAAGTAAAACCTCTTTGAGTAAGCATCCAACTTAACATAATAAAACCACAAATAATCAGTCCTAACCCTGAAATAATGTGCATCCAGGTTATAACTCCTTCAAGACTATGTTCACCAATTGCTTCGGTCTCTGTCAGATTAGAGTTAATAATTTGTGATAATATTAGAAATGCCACAATGATGTGAAGAATACGAAAAAAAGGAGCGTAATCATGGGGTAATAGATTCCAGAGTCGCAATTTCATTAATGAGTCCTTAGTAAATTTATCGATGATCTTAATCATACAAAAGAATTATTAGGATAACCTTAATTCTTAAAATTGCAGCAGGCATTAGTTCACCTCTGATATGGCCACTTGCGAAATGGGAATGGTAACTGTTATTACTATGTGTTTACTTGCTGTTCTTGTTACGCAACCCCTTAAACACATTACTTTCAAATATGATTTCCTGCTGGGTTTAAATATGTGTCTTTCTATAGTGCGGCAACCTATTTTTACACCAACTCATGAATTAAATAAGAATCATAAATTAAATGAGAGGTTTAATTCTCTTGCTTAACGCGATGATATTAAATGGAAATTTTAATTTTTGTAATTTATTAAACAGTTAGAATGAGACATGGTAAATACGATCTTCCTTTAGATAATTCTGATAGCACTTTTTCTACTGGGCAGTCTGCAATGTCCGCTTCACGCCCTGAGACATTCGACAAGCTTTTTATGGCTTCAGTAAGGGCGAGTGGCGCGCTTCGAGAGCCAGCAAATATTTTGCTTCATCGTACTGGGTTCTGGCCTTCCAGCAGCGGTAAATGATCCTTATCCATTTGAACGCCAGTGCCCGGATCGCAGACTGATGAGATTTGCCCTTCTCTCTGAGGCCCTGATAATACAGTCTGGCCCAGTATGATGAATTAACCGTCTTGGCAGCCCATTCAACAAAGGTTTGCCTGACGAACTTGGCACACTGCCATCGCCAGTGAACCCAGGATTTCTGGCCACTTCGTTCTGTCACCGGTGCAATACCTGCGTAGTTTTGAATTTCTTCAGCGCTGTTAAACCGGTCACGGTTATCACCAAGTGCAGCAAGCATTCGTGGGCCCATACACGGCCCCATGCCCGGAAGTGATTTGAACAGCTCCGCATCTGGCAATGTGTCAAACAACGCTTCGATTCGTTCGTCATAGGTTTTGATGATTTCACTCACGACTTTAATTTGTGTCGCCAGTGCTGTTGCCATCAAAGCATTAGCCTCTATAACGCTCGGGTCTGTAGTCAATGGGATCGCGTTATCAATACTCGCAACACGTTGCTCGGTAAGAGCCATTGCGCGGCCACCTTTGGCATTCAGAAAGTTGCGGATCGTGTCGCGCCTCGCTCGTTTCAGTTGTTGCAGACTGGGCCACCGGATAATCAGCTCACACAATAGTAAGCTACCCCGATGTGAGAACCACTCCAGTGGCTGAGGATAATACTGTTTAAGTGTGTTGATTATCCGGTTCACAAAACGGCGTTTATCTTCAACCAGCTGACGGCGCTGCTCAACCAGTTGCTGGAGTAACCGGATATCCGCATTGTCGGGTTCAATGGCTTTTATCTTTTGGGGATAACGCAGCATTAACTCTAATGCCAGCTCGGCATCCTGCGGGTCATCTTTAGCGCCGCTGGGCGAGAAGGCCTGCCGGTAACGAGCCAGGGACAAAGCGTGGACGGGGAAAACGGTGATAAATGGATATTTCTGAAGAGCATACACCACGGGACCTTTCTTCAGCTCAACGGCGATAGCGATCCTGCCTTTTACCTTCTGGTGTAACTCGGTAAGCCAGACATCAAGTGCTTCCGGCGTATGTTCAATCACATGGAATGTGCGTTCACCGTTTTTAAACTGAACACAGACATCGTGCTTTTTATCTGCCCAGTCCAGACCAACGTGCGCAGCAAATTGATTAGTCGCAGTCATCACCAACTCCTTTTTATCGGGGATTGGTATGCATTCCACGCTCTTCGAAAGAAATATAGCCAGCAGTTTATCTGCATGCCCTGAGTATTCGTTAGCGAACGTGGAGCACCCACTGGCTCGAAAGAAAAGCGGCGATCATCACGTGATTCTCGCTCAATATTCGTAACCAGTAAGCGCATCCCCTGAATCACTTAAAGTGTAATTCTCAGGGTGCGAATGACTATATCTCGCTCTTAGCGGACATTAGCATAGGCTATTTACCATAACGCCGCATTACGCGTACCGCTCAGACGGCCTGAGCGCGTTTCTGACGTGTCCCCGTTAAAAACAGTAACAAACCACCCGAAAATGCACGCCAGAAACGCTACGTAAGAATCTATCCTATGACTGGATATGCACTCAACTGAATAACGCCTGGTTTCAGTCCATTTTATCGGGATCAGCCTTCTTTCTGGGTAATTTAGGGGGCTTCACTTGCTGATTACTTTGCGTGCGGCGCGTGAGCCAAGGATGGTCAGCTTTAGGTTTTACGTAGAATTTTGAGCGTAAATCAAAACGGGCATTATCCACACGTTCATGGACACTTTTTTCATCATCCAGTGGTATAGGCTCCGGGCCATCAACATATTTTTCCCATCCCAACGCTTTCCCATCATACAGAACCTTAATTTCACCGTTAAAGCTTTCGCATACCGTGACAACCGAATGCCGAAGTCGATATCCCCGGCCTTCACTGCGAATCTGAAACGCACTGCTTTTGTACTGGAAAGTGAGATTTTTGGAGAGAACGCGCTTCGCCTGGAGGCTGAAGATATAACCCAGTTCCTCTTCAGAATGGTGTACATCAAGATGGGCGTTATCAGCAATACGAGGCGGCGTAGCAAACCGGTTGTTATAGGCTTCAATAAAGGTCGGCAACCATGCGTTTGCTGTTTCAATATCACTGATACCCTGAAGCCGCATTTCTTTGACCAGCCTGTCCTGCAGTGTCTGATTGGCACGCTCTACCCGCCCTTTTGCCTGCGGGCTGTTGGCATGGATTGGCTCGATGCCCAGTGTCTTTATCGCACGTGTGAACTGAGTCAACTCTCCTTCCCGCTCCGGGTTATTTACTCTGAATATACTGTGTCTGTCAGAATAGAGAGCCAGTGGTACGCCATGATCATTAAGGTAACCCCGGAGGGTTTCCATGTAAGCCCGGGTTGTTTCTGCAGGAGCGAATCGTAGCGCCATCAGAGCGCTGGTAGCATCATCGATAAAGACTATCAGTGTGCATTTGGGGCCCCGACCTTCAAACCAGTCATGAGGCGAGCCATCAATCTGGATGAGTTCACCGTAGGATGGGCGCCGCATCCGGCGCTGATAAATTCGGGCAAACTTACGACGACGTTCGCGCCATATGCCCTCCTCTACCATCCACTTCCTGAGAGTTTCAATGGATAAACACAAGCCGTGTATCTCGCGCAATTTTTCGCACGCAAGCGTAGGTCCAAAATCAGCGTAGCGGCCTTTGAGGAGTGAAATTACTGTTGCTCTGAATTCGGTAGAAAAGGAATTATTGGGACGCTTTCCACGTCGGCGGGAAACTAGACCAGAAGGCCCTTCATTTCTATACCGTTGCACCAGACGTTTAACCTGCCGAATAGAAATGCCAATGCGTGCCGCAGCTTGTTCCTGAGTAATATGGCGATTAAGTGACTCCTGAATAATGTGAAGTCGGTCGAGTTCCTTATGACTCATCGTAACAGTCTCTTTGATCATGAAAAATCCCCCAGAGAATTGTCTGGGGACATTTTAGAATGGTTCAAAGGGAGTGCGGACGAATTCCTGGACCTTCAGGGGTTAATTTATGCATTCATACGAGGACCGGATCCGGGCCGTCGAACTCTATTACCGGTACGGAAAGAAAGCCTCCGTTGTCGTCATGGAGCTGGGATATCCTTCCACAAAACAGCTGGGCCGTTGGGTTCGGATTTATGAAGAGAAGGGCGATTTACCCAGGGAATTAAAGCCAAGAGAACGCTATTCACGGACACAGAAAATTGCTGCTGTTGAGCATTATCTTACTCACGGTGGTTGCCTGTCGTACACTCGCCGAGCCATCGGCTACCCCAGTAACGAAATTCTAAAGCGCTGGATTGAAGAGTTTTACCCAAATGCGCGTCCCCTGGTCATTCGCTCAGGCACAAACAAATGCTTCAGCCCGGAAGAGAGGTCTCAGGCCGTCCGGGAGCTCTGTAACCGACGTGGAACCGCGCGTAAAGTTGCACAAAGCATAGGCGTCAGCGTCCCGGTCCTGTACAAATGGAAGAAAGACCTTATCAGTGACGAGGCTTATCAATCCATGCGCAAACGAAAGGCAGCCCCTCAAGATAAAAATCAGGATGCTTTACTCGGTGAAATCCAGCGACTCAGGCAGCAGGTTCATCAGCTGCAGCTCGAACGTGACATACTGACAAAGGCGAATGAACTGATAAAAAAAGATCTGGGCATCAGCTTTCTGACACTGAAAAACAGGGAGAAAACCCTGATAGTTGATGCCCTTAAGAAAAAGTACCCCGTTGCTGAGTTGCTAAGCGTTCTGCAACTTGCCCGCAGCTGTTATTTTTACCACAAAGCCAGCAAACGTCTGTGCGATAAGTATGCGGAAATACGCGTGATCATGGCCGATATCTTTGAGGAGAATTACCGCTGTTACGGCTACCGGCGCCTTCACGCGATGCTTCGCGGTAACAACAGGGTTATTTCTGAAAAGGTTGTCCGCAGACTGATGGCAGAAGAGCAGCTCGTTGTTAAGCGCACCAGGCGACGACGATACAACTCTTACTGTGGCGAAATCGGCCCGGCACCGGAAAATTTACTCGCCCGGGATTTTAGTTCCTGCAGGCCAAATGAGAAGTGGCTGACCGATATTACGGAGTTCCAGCTTCCGGCTGGAAAAGTCTATCTGTCGCCGGTTATCGACTGCTTTGATGGCCAGGTTGTAAGCTGGTCGATAGGAACACGCCCGGACGCGACGCTGGTGAATACGATGCTCGATGAAGCACTCGATACGCTCAACGAACATGATAAACCGGTAATACACAGCGATCGTGGTGGCCATTACCGGTGGCCGGGCTGGCTCGATCGTATCAACACATCCGGACTTATAAGGTCCATGTCGCGCAAAGGATGCTCGTCGGATAATGCTGCGTGTGAAGGCTTCTTCGGGCGTATCAAAAACGAAATGTTCTATGGCAGAAACTGGACTGGTATCACGCTGGAAAAATTTATCTGCTTCCTGGACAGGTACATACGCTGGTATAACGAGAAACGTATCAAGCTATCATTAGGTGCAATGAGTCCGGTGAAGTACCGGCAGCATCTTGGGATCACAACATAACAGTCCAGGAAAACATCCGCAGCCCCAAAGGGGACATTACAGCTTGGTGTTAACAGGACCCATACATCTCCTTGCCTCGCGGCATCTAAGAGGCTATCCTGATGTTGTCTAGGCATACAGGTGGCCTCGTGGGTTAATGAAAATTAACTACGGGGCTTTCTGCTTTCTGCCACACAACACGGTAACAAACCACCTTCACGTCATGAGGCAAAAAGCCTCAAGCGCCACGTCGATTATACCGGGCCGGTGCTATTTCTTACCAGGTATATCCACGCTTTATGCTGCTTAGCGCTTTAAATATCTAATGTATACCCATCCCGCGATCAAGACGCCCGTGCCCAGCGCAAGATTAGGCAAAATAACATCGTTTGCACTTGCGTATATGGTATTAGGATCATGTTGCCCCCAGAATGCCAGCTTGTACCCGATGCCCCAGACAAAGAATATAATCCCGGCAATCAGAACGCCGAATTTTATTACGCCGAGCAGGATTCCATCTAACCAGTCAGGCGGATCACGCCATGTGATGACCGCAGCTATTAGTGTGCAGATGATTTGGCCTGCATAATAACCAGGGGAACCATACCATTCCGGAGCAACATGCTTCACGATCAACCAGAACAGCACGTTCATTAAGATAACGAGCAACCAGTACCTCATAGTTCTGCTTTCCTTGTATTTGGCCATCTGAGTTGTCAGACAGCATTGTACTTATTCATCGGGCGGACTTGCCATTGAAATACTCCGGACGCGCAGCCAGTTCACGCTCGATTAACTCGTCGGCAAACAAAGGGGCAACACGATTAATACGTGCCTGCATGTTGCGCCTTCTCACCGCTGCTTTCCGTTCATCGCTCCAGCGTTGGATCTGTTTCTGGCCGAGAAAATCCACGCATACAGCGTAACCTGAGCCAGCCACCCAGCGTGACATCACCTCTTCAGGTGCCGCCTGCCCTGCCTCCACGACAACGGAAATCAGTTCCTGTGGACCCGGGCAGGGCCTGTGCGGCAGTTTCCAGCGCAGAGAATAGCGCCACTTCATACACCACTCCGATCAGCCAGCTTATTTGGCACCTGCCAGCGTTCAGCAACACGAATATGCTCAGGTGTTTCCCGGACAATAAACGGAATTTCGTACATCACTGCATACAGCGGCTCACCGCTGATGCGAAGCCAGTCAAGTTCCTTCAGCGATGCGAATCGCGACTGCCAGCGCCAGAACGGTGCTGCAAGCTCTGCCGCGTCAAACTCGTCGCTCCACCGGGTGTACCAGGTGCAGACGGTTTCCGGTGACTGAAAATTCAGTTCTGTGACAGCCTGTCCCAGCAGGTTCTGACGCAGTAACCAGGACTGCTCGACCTGACGGGCTTCACGGCGCATTTTTCGGGTGAAGGCAAAGTCCTGACGTTTTAGTCTGCGTACTGTTCGGGTATGAAGGACTTCCGGAAAAAGTTCAGCCTGCACATCCATTGTCAGCGGCAGCGGACAGTATTCCCCGTGGCTGGAGATAAGCATATCCAGCGCCTCTTCCACCTGTTTCAGGCTGGAAAGGCGGTCTTTTGGATCACGGTGAAGGCCAGGAATACGGCGGGCAACGTCACTGTTAATCCGGCTACAGCCTGTCAGCAGGCGCAGGAATGTCCGGACGTGTGGCATCGATGGCAGACGTGCGCCGCGCTGGCGAGCCTCTTCCACCGTCATGATGGCCTGCAGCGCTGCCTGACGGGCTGGTTTCAGGGATACAAGAGCACTGGATGACGGGATCATTGTGCGCCCTCCTGTGACAGCGTGCTGATGATGCTGGCAAACGAGTAGCCACCGGCGTCAAGACACTCGATGAGATCCAGAGTATGGGTGATGAGTTCAGGGTTGAATGCATCCATCACGCGAACGACAGAGAACGGCTGACCGTCACGGGTAACAAAGACCACTATCCAGCGAGGATTCAGCTCCCCCGAACTGCATACCGCCACATCAAAGTGACCATGAGGGGGGGTAAAACGGATCTGGACAGGAAAGAAGCCGCCAAATTCGCACCGGTATTCGGCATTCACGGACCAGCCGGACGGTGAGGTCAGATCGCGCATGACAGCGTGACTCAGCTCCCGGCGAAAGTCTTCACCGGCGGCGCGGTAGTCTTCCAGCTCATCAGAAGACATGGTTTTCAGGACATCCAGAGTCAGTAACGTTTTCATTTTCAGTCTCCTTATCGCCGCCCCGCAGGGCGGCGTCTCCGTTATCAGGCGGCGCAGGCCGGGTTGTTATGGTCGGTGACGTCGCCGGCATCAGCGTCGGTATCGTTCTGACTTGTTGCCAGACTGAGTTCAGACTTTGCGGCAAGCTGTTTCTGATTGTCAGCACTGGTCATCCATTCCGGAACCCAACGGATTTTTGAGAGGAAGTGCTCTGCATGTTCAGCGGCATCCTTTTTCTTCATCTTCGCGGCGTCCTGTGCTGCGCCAGCCAGTCCGGCCTGAGAGAGTGCCTGTACAATGTGTGGCAGCTTCATGTGCGAGAAAAGGTTATCAGCCGTCGGTTTCCACCAGTCACGAAGATCAAACTGAATGGCGTTTTCCACCCCATCCAGCGAACTCTGGTGTTTACGACCAAATTCATCCTTGCCCTGTACACCATCTATGGAGCAGGCGGTGCAGAAAGCCATCAGTGCCATCAGGGTTGCGCCATCGAGCGTAAAGAAGGTGGTCATATCCTTTCGCCAGTTTTCCGGCAGCAGGGCTTCAAGACGTTCTTTTTCTGACTGGATGGCCTGAAACGCAACGCTGTTTTCACCGTCAGGTGCTTCACGGGTCAGCGCGTAATGCGACACACTCACGCTAATGCAGAACGGCTCTTTGACGGACGTTGTGGTATGGAAAACCGAGTTACACATTTTCCAGACCATCAGCGCGACGGCTTTCTGCGGCTGCTGCAACAGGGCCGCCTGAACCGCCAGTGTGCGCTCAGAAGAAAGGCGGGTCAGCAACGGGACACTGACGGCGTCCAGCGGATCGACTTTTTCAGGGGCCTGATTGGTGGATGCATCCTTCTCCTCCATTTTTTCATCGGCGCACAGCACCACACCGCGCTGTACTTTCACCTCCTGGCCAGTCCAGGAAACCACCACTCCGGCAGATTGCTTCATTTCATCCGTCCATGCCCGGTGTTTTGCCCGGTGCGCGATGGTCTGCTGTTCTTCCCAGACAGCTTCCAGAGCCCCGGCCAAGACGTCATCATTCACGCCGGGATTCTCGTCTTCATACTTAGCTTCCAGAGCTTCCAGCTCTGCAAGACGTTCTGATTCGGCTTCGGTATATTCCACAGGCGGGACAGCATGCAGGCGCCAGATTTTAGTGTCCTTCCCGTAGTGAGAAATCGGGTCAAGACGACCATCACACCATGACCAGCCTTCCGCTTCGCGGAGGTGCTCCGCGATGTTCTGCAGTTTTTCCAGCAGGGCGGTATCGAGCGATGCACTTTTGACATAGCCGCCGTTTTCGCTGCTGAAGAGATCAACCCGGATTTCATCCGGACTGAATGCGGCCTCTCCCACAAAGCGGAATTTGTCGCCGTTTGTGGAAACCTCTTCTGAGGTAATGAGGTTACGGATCGAGGAAACTGATACTTCATTATTCCAGGACCGTTTGCGGGCGGATTCCAGCACTTCCACCTGGCGTTTCTGATCGCTTTCGAGCGCCAGTGCCTGGCAGTGTTCGGTGGTGATTTCATCCTTCGCCAGCGCCGCCAGAATTTCGGGAGCCAGTTCGGTCAGTTTCAACATGCGCTGAACATGACGCGTACCGAACCCCAGCAAATCGCCAATCTGCGCGGGGGTTTTCCCCTGCTCTGCCAGTGTGCGGAACCCGGCGATCTGTTCAGACGGATGCATTGCCATCTGCTGTTCGTTTTCTGCCATTGATGCCGCAACAGCCAGTTCATCAGGTACCTTTTTCACCATCACCTGATATCCGGCATCGATACGGTTTTCACTCTGCAGGAGCTGCAGCGCTTTCAGGCGACGACCACCGGCAGCCACACCACAGCGACCATCCGGGAGGTTATGCACGACCAGATTCTGCAACAGGCCAATGGCTTCAATGGAATCTGCCATTGAACAGACTTTCTCCGCCGGATAGGGAATGGTCCTGACGTTCAGGGGAGACTTCACCAGTGCCGTCACCGGGACATACTCGACCTGTGCGGCATCGAGAGCCACTTTAAGCGCCTCAGCTTCGGCAGACTTAAGCGTTTTTTTGCTGGTTTTCGGTGCAGTTTTTACCTTAGACTCTGTTGCAGACATAATTGATACCTCTTAGCTATTGATGAATGTCTGCCGGACAGCCCACCTGTCCGGCCTTCTTCTTACTGCTTACTTCGTTTTGCGTACTCCGTAGTCCCGGATGTAGCGGTTCATCATGTCCTCGCCGCCCGGTTCAAAATTCCAGACGCTCCAGATCATGCTGCCGTCATCCTGATGACGGACGACAAGGCGAAAATGGGTCCCCTGGTCATCTTCAATCGCCACATTCTGATACTGCGCTGCGACAACCTGAGCCTGCTCGCGGGTAAACGTGCCATCCGGCAGGGATACAAGCGGGGATAAAACGTTATGGTCCATGTGTTTCTCCTTTTCTGCCCCGCCTGAACGGGGCGTCTTCATCGTGGTTTAAAAGGGCGCTTCATCATCCATTGGTGGGAAATCATCCGGGAGTGGCTGAGGCGGTTGCTGAGACGGGGCGGCGTCCTGACGACCTTTCTTACCGCCCTTTGCTTTCGGGGATTTAGTCGCGGCCTGAGCAGGTTGTGCCGGGGTGGCAGGACTCTGCGACTGCGTGGCGCTCTCAGGCACACCGGCTTCACGGCGGCCGCCGAGCATCTGCAGGGTGCTGTTCTGCCCGACCAGTACCTCGGTGACGTAGCGCGTGACTCCGGCATCGTCCTGCCAGTTGCGGGTGCGCAGCTGGCCCTCAATGTAGACCTGCGCGCCTTTACGCAGGTATTCGCCCGCCACTTCCGCGAGCTTGCCGAACATGACAACACGGTGCCACTCGGTGTTTTCGCGCATCTCTCCCGTCTGCTTGTCACGCCATGTTTCAGACGTGGCCAGCGTCAGATTGGCCACTGCGCCCCCGTTGGGCATGTAACGCACTTCCGGATCCTGTCCCAGATGTCCAACCAGAATGACTTTGTTAACGCCACGTGCTGCCATGATGAATCTCCTTAATCCGTTGTTTTGCCTTTTAAAACCATCACCCGTTGAGTTGCCGGGGCCGCGGTTTTGACGTTTTGCGGGGACCTGCTGAACCTGCCCCCTGGATATAACCTTCACCCGTTTGAGAGCCGTTCGCCGCAAGGGCGTAAACGAGCACGGCCCGGTGCAGATGTCCGGGGGTGAGCGGGAAATTTTTTTCGGCCTAATGAAGCGGCAGCGGAATGGCCGGGAAAAATTTATTGCGAAAGGCCCTGCCGTCCCCTGGACAGCAAGACGGGTTGTGCTTGTCTCAGCCCCGGCGAATGGACTCAAACGGGTGATACGGGTACCAGGGGAAAGGAGCAGGCACCCGCCGCAACGACGAAGAGCGCGGGCGCGAAACGGCGTTGCGCCTTACAGCCCGGCGTCAGTTTGCCGGGGTGCGAAAAGCGCAGGTGACGGCGCGAAAAAGGGCGGCGCATCCGGAACGGATGCTGCAAGCCTGCCGTTGACCTTGACGTCAGACATCAGACACTAGCCGCCAGGCCCGAAACCGCTTTGCGGGTTCGGCGGAGCTTACCGCGTCTTTTCGCGGTTAGCGGAGTGTGGCTCGACGACTGAACCGCGCCAGCGGGTCAGGAGCCGAAGGTGGCCCCGGAGCAGATTGTGTGAAAGGAAAGTGAGGCAAAGCCAGAGGAAGAGCAGCAGCAAGATGAAGGGTACCGGTCAGGTCAGGTCAGAATTGAGATTCGCCCTGCTCTTTTCTGTACTGTACAACGCAGTACCAGGCCGAAGCCAGGAAAGCAAAAACGGTGATCAGCACGCGTAATTCGTCACCCGGCTCTTTCCCCTTCAGCATCAGCGTTATGATGATGCCGGCAACGATAATCCACGCAATGCCACTCCAGAGGCGCAGCTTATCTGCCACGACATTAATCAGAACAAAAGCAATGGCCAGGATAGCCCCCCACAGAGCCGGAACAGGCTGAAACGGAATAAAAAACAGGTTAATACCGGTTAAAAGCGTCACGGCTGCAAACATCAGAGACATACGCATAAAATTTCCTCCCTGGACACACTGACGATAAGAATCACTTCTGCTGCTCATCTCCGGGTTTATTATATTCGGGCGCATTTGCGCGCGGCAGCTGCTGACTGTTCAGTCGATGTACGCGGAGCCGTTCATGGAAATATTCGCGCAGGTGTTCAGGCTGTTCCCGTTCAACAAGTTCCGGCACGACGGGCTTGTTCATGCGCTCCTGCCAGGCAACAGCAGCAGCCACCTTATCGACGGCAACTTTGTCCTGCTCCTCCTTTGAAAAAGAGGCGATATTCCACTTTGACATATGCATCACCGGTCTGCTTTACAGGAAGATATCCCTGATAATACGCGAATTCCGGGGCAACAGCGACTGACAACGGAGAGGAGAGTGCGCGGCGCCGGAGGCGCGGCGACGTCTCTCTCCGGCAGGCGCAGCCTGCCCGGGTTTTCGCGCGGCCGGAAGCGGCAGAGGTTCCCCCCTGCCCTGTGATTTATCGTGCCTTTCCCCCCTGAAGAATGAAATGGCCGCCAATATAGACGGCACACTGACAGGTCATGTATTCGCAGATTTCATCCATCACCTGCGCAGTGGTCAGTTCCCGCTGACCGGCATCGCGGCGGCGGGCATTAATCAGGGCTTTGTACTGTCGCAGGATATCGCGGCTTTGTGGTGCAAGTTTCATGTGCTTTCTCCTTAACCGGCGAGCTTCCCCGCCGGATAGTAATCAGTTGCTGAATACATAGCCTTCATGGAAGACATAGCCGCTGCTGAACAGATCCCGCGCGTAAGCCTCATAATCGAAATAGACGCGCAGGGATTCAGGCACCTCGTTTAACAGGCCGTGATCCTCCACAAAGCCATAAGCAAAATCCTCCTCGCTTTCAGCCTCGCCACAATACGCCTCATCAAAGGCGTCATAGTCGCACTCGCCGGTATAGTCCGCCCAGGCCACAAACGCGGCAGCGCGTCCTTCGTCCTGCGCCTGCCGGAATGCCTCGATAAACGCCCACTTAACAGAGGATTCAGAGGCAAACTGAGACGGGATCCCTTCCCAGTCCTGAAACATAAACTCGGGGTCATCCTCGGCGGCATGCAACGCCCGGCAGGCGTCATAAAATTCGTCTTCGTCGTCGAAGTCGGTTAAATCAAACCATTTGCCAAAAATACTGCCGCCGTTGTACTGGTGATATGTGCCCACGTAGACGGCCGGAACGGTTACTGATGAAGTCATTTTTGTCTCCCTGCGGGGCGGTGTAACCGCCCCGGTCGTTAATCAGTCCAGCGCGGCGTAAATAGCACTGCATTCGGGGTGAAAGGTGATGTGATTCCAGAGCTGGGCATCACGCAGCATATAAAGGCGAGTCAGCGCCGGGTTACTGCTGTCATGATGGGCCGCCAGACGGCGATTAATCGCCAGGCTGGTCAGAATAATGCCCGCCGCGTCGGCGCTGACAGTGCGATCAAACCAGTTTTCGCTACTGGCCAGATGTACCCGGCCACAATCCGGCATCATGTAGCCGCCCCCCTCCGGCAGGCGAATAAAATGCCAGAAGCCGCCCTCATATTCGGGCATCCATTTTTTGGCCAGAGCGTACACCTGTAATTCCGCGAGCATGAAATCCGTGCCGAACAGGTACGGCATAAAAGACAGGCGGTCGGACTCCTCAACATTCAGGACCGGGCATGTATTCACATACTGCATGGATAAACCTCCGTAATCACATAGACTGCGGCACCGGGTTGTGCCGTGCCGACACGACAGCCCGGCGAAAAGCGGAAGATGCAGGGGCGACACCGGAGGCCGCAGCGCAGATATAGCGCGAAGCTGGTCTGGACGGTTTTCGAGCGAAACCTGAGCGAGAAATCGACGGGAAGAACGGCGAGCATCATAAAAAAACTGCGACCGGGCGAGGATGGCGGCGTCAGCGCACCCTTGCATCTGCAGCGGCCGGGCTAAAGTGAAGGCACGGCACAACCCGTCGCGATGCAGGAGGTTGAATGCAGGGTTTCTCTCCCCCGTTTTTCGACCACCGGGAGAAAAGCGGAAGCAGATGTCGCAACGCGACAGACGCAGTAATAAGGCCACGGACCGGAGGGATGGGGCCGGGTGAAGCGGAGCCGGCGGCAACGGCAAGCCGGCGAGTGCCTTATCCGGGGATGGCGGCGCCAGCGAACTCCAGCCTCTGCGGCTGCCGGGCTAAAGTGAAGGCACGGCACAGCCAGCACACGGCACGGCGATAACAGAGGGTTGTGTTCCCCCAAAAGGCCCGGAAACCGGGCCGGGTGGACGCGGAGCCGGCACGGCGACATCCTTATCGCACCACACCTCCTGTGCCGGCAGGCTGACAAGGGAGGGTCCCCCTCCCCTGACGCTCCGGGCTGTCACTCCTGAGTTCTGCTGGCGCGGGCCTCTCTCACCATTTCCCTTAAAACCCGGCGATCAAACCAGCGCCGGACCGGAGTGTCCGTAAAACGCACCTGATCAGCGATAACCCCTGCGCTCCTGATAGTTTCCTCCCGCTCGTTAACCAGGGTGAGCAGGACCGGGCAGAATCGCGCATCGCGAATAAGAATGGCATCGAGGACCTGATCCAGCCTGTCGGTTTCGTCTTCGTCCAGGCAGTTATCATGATCATACTCCACGGCCAGCAAGCGCCAGTCACCGATCCGCCTGTCCATCAGACGGGGAGTGACGGACGGCGTCAGCGCGGCGGCGATGCGCTTCGTATCCCGGTGGACGATTTCCGATATCTGCGTGAGGGAGGCTTTCAGGAAGGCCAGCAGATCGTCACATTCCGCAGATGTCAGCCACTCCTGAGCGTAAGGCAGGCGGATAACCTGACAGTCAGCCAGCCGCTCCGGATGCGGATATGCCTGCACCGGAAAGAGATGCAGACGAGCCGGGGTTCCCGCCAGCCGCCGGGCGCTGGCGAGCAACAACGCTGCCCGGCCATACGTCAGCGGCTGACAAAGCTGTTCCGTAAGCGTGAGGATTTCCACGCCACTGAGAGAGCCGCAGGCGGCAAGCCAGCCGGGTACGGTTTCGGGGGCGACGGGCGCCATATCAACAGTGTCGGGCCAGCCAGCCTGGCGCAGCATCCGGTCGCCGTGACGCAGAATAAGCGTGTTAAGGGTTTCATTTTTCATCATTATCGTCTCTGTCCGGGTTATATCACCCCGCCGCGTGGCGGGGCGATCTGCTGTCAGCTTTTCAGTAATGCCCGCACTTTTGCTGTATCCGCCAGGCGGCGCATTACGCTTTCCGGCACCGGGAGATTGCGATCCCGTGCGGTCCATTCCCTGTCCCACAATGCCTGTTCGGCGGTAATCAGCAGGGTTTCAAGCAGGTCAACCGGCACAGTCACCCTCTGCCCGTTCTCTTTCACCTGGTCTATCAGTGCCATCACCAGGCCGGCTGACACGCCCGACTCAAGCCGTTGTTCTTCTGGTATAGCGTCCATGCGTTCCAGTACTGCCCTTACGTCATGTTCTGAAAAGGAATATTCCATCCCGTCAGCCAGCGCCTCAATATCCGCCGGGGTCCAGATAATCAGGTTCAGCGGGGTTTCTGCGGGATATTGCTCATTCAGCATCCTGCAAAGATCTTCACGGGTTCCGTACATGTTCTCTCCTCAATCCAGAAAGCTTTCATCGAGCATCAGTGCAATATTGAACGCCTCATCCATCAGGACGCTGAGACGTCGCAGACTGATACCGGCAAGCCGTTCCGCCAGTCCGTCGTACCGGTAGTGGTACGTGTCTTCCAGCACTTTCAGGGTGGTTTTCAGGTCGCAAAGATTGTTCGCCAGCCCGGCCATATCGCGGCGCAGGGCTTCGTGTCCGTCGTAATTCATTACGCGGCCTCCGGGAGCCATTCATCGTTCGCCGCCGGGGTATTTACGGCCCGGTGCATGGCGGCCAGTCGTTCGGTTCCGGCCCGGTGGTACTGCGCCAGCATCTCGATGCCGATATAGCGGCGTCCGGCACGGTATGCAGCGACGCAGGTCGAACCGCTTCCGGCAAACGGGTCGAGAACAATCGCGCCCGGGGCGCTGAATGACTCAATCAGCGGCTGTAGCGCCTCCACCGGTTTCTGCGTCGGATGCAGGGTATTACCGGTATACGGGAAGGGCAGCACATCCGGCAGCGGTTTAAGGGGCGGCACGGGGCGGCCTTTGGCAAGGACATAAGCCCCTTCATGGCAGTAGTCCACAAATCCGCGTCGGGCCCTGGCGTTACGACGGTTGGAGGCATAGTTTTTGGTGAACACAAGCTGGCCCACGGCATAGAATCCTGCCGCCTTCCACGCGGCCATAAAGCGGTCCACACGGTTCCAGCCGTAGAAGCTCACCATCAGTGCGTCTTTTTTAAGGACGCGGTACATCTCCAGCGTGGCCGGTTGCAGCCATTCGTCCGTCACATCCCCGGCAATCTGTCTGCCCTGACGGTCCTTAAAACCGACGAGGTAAGGCGGATCGGTCACAATAAGGTCCACGGCACGGTCGGGGAATCCGCGCATCACATCAATACAGTTCCCGAGAATGAATCTGGACATGGCAGCACTCCTGTAGTCTGAGGGGGCAGGAGGCATCACCGCGATACCGTTCCCTGCCGCACGCTGCCTGTTCATCGCGTCCGGTCACGGGTCAGGCCGACCGTGGAATACCGCAGCCGTCCGTCTTTTCGACGGCAAGGATATGCCGCGAAAGCGGCTTGAAGGGCGTTCCTTAAAAGGGCGAGGGACTGGCGCACACTCTCAACGACGCCGGGCCGGAGCGGAAAAACCGCCCGTCCCGTACCAGACCGGACGCGAGACACTGGCAGCGGGCGGCAGGCTTGCGTTAACTCCAGGCGAACGGGGAATTACCGGCATACCTGTCCACAAATCCGGGGCTTAAAATTGTGGATAACCTGAAGGCAAATGACGGAGAAGCGCGGGAGAACAGACGCCACCACGTCTGTTCTTTTTTTGAACAACCGGAAAGTTTGTATCAGCGGTTCAGGGATTTATCCCCGGCCAGGGACAGGCCAATATAGACGCCCGCCCCCCAGATGACCTGCGACAAAATGAAAACCCACTGCGGAACGTCGAAAACCAGAAGCGGAAGCAGACATACCGTCACAATGCCAATCAGCCGGCTGCCGAATTTTCTTCGCACCGGTTCACTGCTGTCGACGGGAATGCGGGCGAGACGGAGAACATTTCTGAATCCTGGTGACATGAGAACCTCCCTGGGATGCCAGTCATTTGAAATCGGTGTAGTAGTGGATGTGATTCGTACTGTTAGTCGCCGAATGCACGCCGCATATTTTTCTTTATTTCCCGGGTATCCGCCCCGGACACCGGCGCGGCAGATGCTGCCGGCGTATCCGGTACTGCAGCTGCAGCCCTGTTCACGTCAGCGGTGCCGGCCATCTGCTGAACCAGTGCCTGCAGCTCACTGACCGAGGTGGGCGGTACCGGCATACTGGCCAGCAGGCGCGGCAGTTCCGGCGCCGTCGTGTGGAGGGCAAGACCGGTGATAATCAGGTTTCTCAGCAGATCCCCACGCAGACGGGATGACGCTTCCGTCAGCACACTTTCCACCCGTTCCCCACTCCGGCCATTCTGAAGCGTCAGGGTGTAACGCCGGCGCTGGTATTCTGTCTCCGGTGACACGGGCAGAGCTGCCTCACCATTTTCGGGCTCATCCGGAAGGCCGGTGAGTGAGGACCAGGTTCCGGAGACCAGGGCCATCACGGCGCAAAGGCGGACAGCGCTCAGTTGCCCGGCAAAGAACACCGGGATCAGCGCCGGTAAACGGGCATCCACCTGGTATACCACCGCCCCGGCGGTGGCGGCGGTACGGATGAACTCACCGCGCAGGGGCTGTGAGATGGTGCTGATGGTTGCCATTGCCGCGATGTCGGTGCGATCGTCGCTGTGCAGATAGAAAGAATACTGGCCGTCCGGCACGTTTAGTCCTCTTTATTGTAAAGGGCAATCTCCCTGGCCAGCGCCATCTGCGGATCGCCAATAACCTCGATACGGTCAGGAGCCAGAGGCCAGGCCTGACGGATAGCTTCTTCTATGAGGGAAGCCCCTCCCCCGACCAGGAATACCCGGTTAACGTTCCTGAAGGCCGTCAGCTCACTGGTGACACGCGCCCCCAGGGAAGTGATCGCCTCTGTTATTTTGTTCCGAACCTCGTCGATTTTACCGGCATCGTTGATCACACGCTGCAGATACTGACGATCATTGCGGTTGCGGATGATAGTGTCAGCGATGAGGGCGCTGGTTTCACTGTCTGCCGCCCGCAGCGCGCCTGCAGCTGCGCGGGTGACCTGTGACACGCCGACAGACGGATTACCGTGCACCGCACTGATATCATCAAACTGGCCGACAATCACACCGGCATCGAGCGTGGTGCCACCGAGATCGATAATCAGGGTGGTCTCAGCGGGGCCGGGCTTCAGCTCCGCGAGACGGGAGAACGCCGCCGGTAGTGATTCCGGCATCACCTTCACGTCCGTTACGGTAAATGCTCTGCCCTTATTCAGAACCAGCTCACGCATCAGGTTTTCCCGTTTGCGTCGTATGTTCTCCTCGTTCCGCTGGCAGTCCCCGTCGTAATACTCGCTCAGGGGCAGCGTCACGGTCAGGCTCACCGGCTGCGGCTCCAGTCCGCTGTTCAGCAGCGCATGATGCACGGCCAGCAGGTTGAGATCACCGTACTGATATTCCACGTTTGTTGTCGGGATGGCATCCCGGCTGACGCTGTCCCAGGTGTATTTCAGCGTGCCCACCTGATAATTGAACGTTGCCGCACTGAATTCCGCCACTTTCCAGCCATGCCGGAAGGAGTTCGCAGAGACACGTGTCTGAAGTTCATCTCCTTCAAACCATGCCAGCTTAACATTAGTTGAACCATCATCGCAGTAAATATTCATCAATATGCTCCGTTAGTTACACTCAATTTGATACCAATTATAAGAGCAAAATGAAAAAAACAAAGTAACATTTCTCAATATGAGCAATATAAAAATATCAAAATGACTAATATAAGCATTTTGAACACCTTTATTTACTCAAAATGTTCTTAAGGCATGCGATCTGGATTATCGTCACGCTGTTAAATATGTCGCGGTAGGGATACCCGTTACCGGATACCCCCCGCACAGATCCCGGCGTGCGCGATTTACGCACCGGGCTCCTGCCTCGGGTGTCTGGCGGTGAACCGCTCCACAGGCCATGGATGAAGAACCCGAACCCCTGGTAGCCATGCGGCTGCCAGTTTGTTTGCTTTCGTCCAGGTCGTATCATCCTTCTGGCTCCTGCGCCTGAGCGCCCGGCGCCAGAGGTTTGTTACGTGTGTCCTGAACTTCTGCATGGTGGGGAAGTTGCCCGGTACCGAGTGATAGTTCAGGTATCCCTGAACCACTCTCCTGAGCCATTTTCCCTGTTCGGGGATTGAGTAATGCCAGCGCCTTCGCAGACCGTCTTTGATGGCTTTCAGAGTTGCCGTCATCCGATCCCGGCGGGTCTTTCGTATCAGCATGAACCTGCCGTTGCGATCTTTCCCGCTGATGTGCGTGAACCCGAGGAAGTTGAACGTTTCTGGTTTGCCTTTTCCCCTGATGGCACGGTTTTCGGCAGCGAAGCGGCCGAACTCCATCAGACGGGTTTTCTCCGGGTGAACCGTGAGTCCGAACTCCCTCAGTCTGCGCTGCATGGCTATACGGAAGCGCCGGGCATCGTATCGTTTGTCGAACCCGATGACGATGTCATCGGCGTATCTGACCATTACCACATTGCCTGTGGCATAGCGACGTCGCCACTGATGCGCCCACAGATCGAAGACGTAGTGGAGGTATATGTTTGCCAGCAGCGGCGAGATAACCGCACCCTGTGGGGTGCCTTCCTCCGATGCCCGCCATTCTCCTTCCTCTGAGGTCCCGGCTGTGAGCCACTTTCGTATGAGCCTGATTACCCTCTGGTCGCCGATTCTGTGTTCTATGAACCTGATTAGCCATTCATGGCTTACCTTGTCGAAGAACTGACTAATATCGGCATCCAGTACCCAGTTTACATTGGTCCGAACCAGCCCTGTGGCCAGTGCGTCCAGCGCATTGTGCTGGCTTCGCCCGGGTCTGAACCCGTATGAAAACCCCATAAAGTCATTTTCGTAGACTGCATTCAGGATCTTAACCAGCGCATACTGGACGATTTTGTCCTCCAGTGAGGCGATGCCGAGCGGGCGCTGTTTTCCATCCGCTTTCGGGATGTAGTGCCGCCTGCCGGGCTGAGCCCTGTAACTACCCTGATGAAGCCTCCGGTGCAGATCTGCTATGTTGACCTTCAGGTTTTCGGCGTAGTCCTTCCACCTGACACCATCAACTCCGGCAGCCGCTTTCCTGCTCAGGGAGAGGAATGCGTTCTCCAGTGCCTCTGCTGTCAGGAGGTGGAACAATGCGGTAAACCGTTCTTTCTTCCGCTGCTTCGCAGCTTCCCGCACGCGTGACAGCCTCTGTGACATACTTTCCCGGCTCTGCGTCCGGCGCATGTGTGGCTGTTCCGCGTTTCCCTTGGCCCCGCTCCTTCGCTCCACTGACTCCGCTCCTTGCGGATTGTTCGCCAGATTCGCAGCTACTATGAGCGAGTCCGACTTCTCCTCTCCGTACATCACCGGCTTCGGCTCCTCGCCTTCCCGGTGCGGGCCATCTCCGGCACTGGCAGATGGTCAGAGGGGAGATCTCCCGGTTCCCGCGTAAAGATCGTATTGACATGCCAGGGTCTCAGACCCCGCCGGGTCCATATGGCACTCGCAGTAACGCACCCTATGATGTTGCCTTCCGTAAACAGTACAACGTCGGCACCCGGGAATTTAATATACATTTCGTGGCTCAATGGCTGGCCTGTCAACACCCCTGTCAACGCTTCGCCCCATACCTCACGGTATACAACGCATGACTCGGGGACCCTGTGGATTGCTGGTCCTTCAATGGTCGGGGACTTTCACCCCTTGATCTTTACCGGTCTCCCGGCGCACACTGTATGTATAACCAGTAAAAATTAGAGTGTCAGGAGGAAAGATGAAACTACAACTTTTCAGCACCGGGAAAGAACTCCCGCCACAGGCCCATCCATTGTTTGCCGATCTGGCCAGCTGCGGTTTTCCCAGCCCTGCTGCTGACTATGTCGAGTCCGATCTGGATCTCCATGATTACTGCATACGGCATCCGAGCGCGACGTACTACCTGCGTGCCAGCGGAGACAGCATGGCCGACGGCAGTCTGTACAATGGCGATCTGCTGGTTGTGGACAGTGCTGAAAAGCCGCGGCACGGCGATATCGTTGTCGCCAGCGTACAGGGGGAGTTTACGGTGAAACGGCTTCTGCTGACGCCGCGACTGACGCTGCAGCCCATGAATGCCTCCTGGTCGCCGATTTATCCTGATCCCGACGAGCTGGATATCTTTGGCGTTGTCACGCATATCATCCACCGCCCGAGGGAGATGTACTGATGTTTGCCCTGGCCGATGTGAACAGCTTCTATGCCAGCTGTGAACGTGTTTTCCGCCCGGATTTGAAAGGAAAGCCGATAGTCGTCCTGAGCAACAACGACGGGAACGTAATCGCTCGCAGTGCCGAGGCGAAGCCCTGGATCAAAATGGGAACTCCGTGGTTTCAGATAAAAAACGAAAGGTACCCGGAAAAAATATATGCGTTTTCAAGTAATTATGAACTTTACGCCTCGATGTCGGCGCGCGTGATGAACTGCCTGGAGGAACTGGCCCCCAGGGTGGAACAGTATTCCATTGATGAGATGTTCCTCGACCTGACCGGCGTGGAGCACTGTATGGGGCTTGAGGACTTCGGCCGGCAGCTGCGTCAGCACGTGTATGACTGTACCCGCCTGACCATTGGCGTGGGCGCCGGACCAACGAAAACCCTCGCAAAATCAGCCCAGTGGGCCTCAAAAGAGTGGAAACAGTTTCGTGGCGTACTCGCGCTGACCAGGGGAAATCCGCAAAGGACGCGGAAACTGCTTTCACTGCAGCCGGTTGAAGAAATCTGGGGGGTGGGTAACCGTATTGCACGCAAGCTAAATGTGCTGGGCATAAAAACCGCGCTCGATCTGGCTCTGACGAACCCGGCCTTCATCCGCAAAAATTTTTCTGTGGTCCTTGAGCGAACGGTACGGGAACTGAACGGGGAAAGCTGCCTTTCGCTTGAGGAAGCCCCTCCGACGAAACAGCAAATTGTCTGCAGCCGCAGTTTTGGCGTGAAGATCACGGAGTACGAGTCACTCCGTCAGGCTATCTGTCAGCACGCAGAGCGGGCCTCTGAAAAACTGCGTAAAGAGCACCAGTATTGCCGGCATATTTCCGTTTTCATCAAAACGTCCCCGTTCGCCATTAAAGAGCCTTACTACGGCAACGTGGCTACGGAAAAACTGCTTACACCCACTCAGGACACCAGGGACATCATTGCAGCCGCCACAATGGCTCTGGAGCGTATCTGGAGGGATGGGCACCGGTATGCCAAAGCCGGAGTTATGCTGAATGACTTCACCGGCTCCGGCGTTTCGCAGCTGCAGCTGTTTGACGAACGCCCGCCACGCCCTCACAGTGCTGAGCTGATGAGGGTTCTGGACGGGATCAACAACTCAGGGCTGGGTAAAGTATGGTTTGCCGGTAGAGGAATTGCGCCATCCTGGCAAATGAAACGCGATATGCTCTCCCCTGCGTACACCACTCGCTGGAGAGATATCCCCGTTGCGAGGATCGGTTAAATTTTGCCTTTCAGAGAGAGCCAGCAGTGCTCGCCGCAGCCGAACGACAGGGCGAAGCCCGCGAGTGAGCGAGGAAGCACCAGGGGAGCTGAAGCCTTTTAAAGCACCTTACGCACTTAAGTTCTATAGATTCCATAATGAGTTATCCACATATCCTTTGAGTAGATCCAATAACTTACCCTTAGTTATCCAAATAGATCCAAACTGATCCCTTTAGCGGCAAAACCTTTGTTTACGGGCTTCGTAGCGATTTCAGGTGTGTCGTAGTGGGAAAAAGGTGTTCTGAAGCGGGAAAAAGGTGTGTCAAAACGGGGTAAGGGTGGGTAGAATCGGGAAGAAAGGTGTGTCGAAACGGGAAATAGTTAATATTTAGGCACATATCGATCATATGCTATGAATGGATATAACTATATGAATGAGAATGTTTATATTGGCGAGGTTATAGGTCCAGATTGTGAAAGTGTTAACAATAAACTCACCGTCACAAGTAAGGCCACAGTTCAGCCTGTAGCCCTGATGAGATTAAATGTTTTTGTTCCCTCAAGCAGGCCTGCAAAGGGCACCAGAACATCAATCGATGCGACCTCTGTTCTCAAGGATCTGGAATTCTCAAGGCGGGAGGGGTACGACGATATTCGTATAACCGGTGAACGGTTGAGTATGGCCATCGACTTCAAGGTATGGGTCGGTATCATAGAAGCTTTCAGTAAGTACGGTTTAAAAACCAACAGCATTAAGCTTACTTTTCATGAGTTTGCTGGAATGTGCCGCTTTGAGTCTAAGAGATTCGATTCCCGTCTTAGAAAAAGTATTTCAGAAGCTTTGACCAGGATACGTGGCAAGACCATTACCTTTACCCGTAGCGATTCAGAGGGCCTTCAAAAAGTTTCCGTAACAGGTTTGCTTAAGACAGGTGAACTGGATTTTGCAAACGACCTGGTGGAACTTGAAGCTGATCAGCGACTATGGGAGCTCTACCAAACTGATTACACTGTTCTGCTACGACATAAGCCGATAAACGCTTTAACCCGAAAGGAAGCAGCTCAGGCCCTGTATACTTTCATCGAAAGCCTGCCTACGAACCCAGTCCCCATATCTTTCAAACGGATACGAGACAGGCTCTCATTGCTCTCTCCGGTAAAGGAACAGAACCGTATCATTAAACTGGCCCTCAAGCAGTTGCAGGATATTGGGTACCTTGACCACAGCATCACCAAAAAAGGTAAAGAGACTTTCATTCTGATCCACCGTCGCTCAGCAAATCTGAAACCAGGAACAGCTGTATAAGGTGTGTCAAAACGGGAAAGCAACGCGATTAAGGTGTGTTGAAACGGGAGGTCTCTTCTTAAACATCTTGATAGGTGTGTTGTAGGGGGAAGCCTCGCCTTAAACGTCTTAATAGGTGTGTTGTAGCGGGATGAGAACCTGTTAAATGTGTGTTTTTATCTGTATATACTTACGCACCTTCCCACTTCAACACACCTTTTTGGATAGAAGTGAGAAGCTATCCCGCTTCTCACCACCTTTTACCAAATTTGTCTCACCGACTCCCCACTTCGACACACCGAAGATTCAAAGGCTTCCCACTACGCCCCACTTTTTGCTTCACGCGGTCATAACTGGTTGATACTACCCTCCCTAAAGGTAGCCTGGAGTTGAAAGCCGCATTATGTGGTTCTATGGGGATTTCGGATAAAGGCACCACTTTGCCATCTTGTTATCTTGTTATCTTGTTATCTTGTCATCCTAACATCTTGCTAATTTGTTAAGATACAAAAACAATTCAGTTATAAATCACACAGTTAACAACTTAACAAGATATTAACTTAATAAAGAAATTGCAATATTGTCGCCTGTTTGGCAATATTAAGTTGTTAACTTAACAACTTAATATGAGGCTATGATGATAATAGTATTGGGTAGTCAAAAGGGTGGGGTTGGTAAAAGTACACTGGCGGTATCTATAGCTGCGTATCTGATGTCACTGGGCAATCGAGTGATCATTGTCGACGCAGATGACCAGAAATCTGTATTGACCTGGTACAACAATCGTCCTGAAGATCTTCCCCATATTCCGGTTACTGGCGCAACAGGCAACATCAAAGCCATGCTAAAGGAACACGAGAAATCTTATGACTTTGTCATCGCAGACTGTGCTGGCCGCGACAGTGCAGAAATGCGTAGTGGGTTGATGGCCGCTGACGTATTCATTTCTCCGTTGCGGCCTTCTCAGATGGACCTGGATGTAGTGCCTCATACATGCTCTGTTTTTACAGCAGCAAAAGATTTTAATGAGGACGTCCGGGGATATCTCGTTTTAAACATGACGCCCACGAACATGTTTGTCAATGAAGCAAATCAGGCAGCTGACGTACTCAAGGATTATCCTGAAATGCGTCTGGCTAGTTCCCGAGTTTGTGATCGAAAAGCGCATCGAGATGCCTGGGCAGAATCAATGACAATTTTTGAAACGCAAAATGACAAAGCACAACAAGAAATCGAATCGTTAGTTAAAGAGGTTATTCTGTGAGAAATAGAGCAAATACTCCATCTCGTGATGAGGCAGCGTTTATTAACGGTGGTACTGCTGGTATTGATAATACCAAAGTGACTTCAGAGAGACCATTGGCTGTAAGTAAAGCAAAACCAGTGAGCATTTCCTTTTTTGAAGAAAACTTAAAAGACATTGATGATCTTATAACGGGTGAAATGATTTCAGGTAAAAGCAGAGTGAATCGTTCTGACGTAGTCAGGGCAGCGGTAGAGGCACTAAAAAGTTTATCAAAAACAGAGATATCCAGATTAATCGCAGAAGCGAAACAACGATAATATCTTGTTATCTTGTTATCTTGTTATCTTGTTATCTTGTTATCTTGTTATCTTGTTCAGGGTGGTAACACCTTTTATATCGAGGCAACAACTTCGCGATAGTGAAAATTTGCGGATGGCCTCAGTCCTATACATAAGGGGATATACATGAATTCAAATACTACAATCGCCTTACATTTTTCGCTTGCATTACTATTTACGTTGCTATCAGTGGCTGGTAGCAACCATGATTTAGCAGGAGTTGTATCTCAATTATTCCTTATTTTCATGGCTGCATTTTTTTTCTTTAGGGCAATGAGGGCCTTTCTGAACATAATTAATGTGATTGAAAGCTGTAAAAAGTGAGGCTGGATAAGCCCCCATTAAGCTTGGACTGTTTCCCACACAAGAACTACTTTTGGTCGAAACCTGGGGTATTACCCATAGTTGACCTATGTAGATTGGTTTGGGGTTAACTTTTTTATCAACGCAACAGCTTCAGCTTCCGGCATAGCAAACTGCACCCGGTGCCGTGCCGCGACATCGAGCGCAAACACCTTCGTATAGACCTCCGTGGAACTGATCGATTTGTGGCCCATCAGGCTCTGCAAAACCTTCAGAGGTATGCCGGCGTACAGCATATGCATCGCGTAGGAGTGACGGAACGTATGGGGGGTAACCGGTACTGAGAACGTCACCCCGTCGGCCGCTGCGGCCTCCACCGCTTCGCTAAGCCAGGTGCGCACGGTACGGTCTGTGATCTCCCAGATACGTGCCTTCTCCATTCTGCCGGTGCGCTTGTTTCGTCTTTCCAGCGGAATTTTCAGGGTGGCCACCATCATCTGCAGCTGGCTGACATAGTGGTGATCGGAAAGGGGAACCAGACGATGGACCTGACTGCCTGCGGGGGCACGACCTGCCGTCCTGGCCGCTTTCTCGGTGCGCTGCTTGAGCGTGGCCAGCTGCACGAACGGATACGGCGGCACCAGCGAAAAATCCCCCCGGGTCAGCGCGAGCGCTTCATTAATGCGCGCGCCGGTGTTCCACAGCGTCGCCAGCAGCATCTTGCGGTGAAGATCCGGCACGTAATGGAGCAGGGCGCTGACTTCCGGCGCCAGCAGGTATTTCGGCAGTTCATCCTGCACGAGCGCCATCTGGCGCAGGGCGAGGGCGGCAGGGTAATCGATGGCCACCGGGAGCAATGTTCCGGGAGATGCCGGAGATCCAACTGGAACCAGGTTATTCATAATTTCTGTTAACTTTTTTCTTTGCCGAGAATTTTCTTCGTAATATTACCGGAGTCAGGATGACTAACCAGCCAGCGACGGCCAGCCAGAAAACAGACGAAGTCACAAACAAAACTACCCCGTCAATGACGGTAGACACGATATTTTCGGGCACAGGTTTCACTCCTCTTCAGTGGGTGGCTATGGAACGTGAACATTCATGACACCAACATCCAGTAGATAAAGCACAGAAAACCCATCCCCCATCCCCAGAACAGGATCTGGCCGCGGTATTTATCCCGCAGGTTAAAAAATGGATGTGCCTGCAGGTCAACGAGCTCCTCACTTTGCGAGGCAAGCTCCCTTTCCAGCTCCAGGATTCTTTTCTGCGACTGAGCACACAGGGTAGCCAGCCGGATGACCCCGGTTGCCCGTTGCGCCACCTCCAGGTCTGAATCCCCGCTCTGCGGCAGAGACAGTTTTTCTGCCCGCAGCGGCAGGGCGTCACATTTATCGTCCGGGAGCTGGCCCTCTTTCCTGTGCAACAGATGATAAAATGGACGATTCTTAAGTGAAGTAATTAACTGTTTTTGCGACCGTTTTTTGCCTTCGAGCTGCGCGATTTTTTCCTGCAGCCCGCGATAACAGTCTTCCAGCCGGCGTACCGCGGATACCAGGGGCTCCACCCGGAGCGTTGAGCACCTGCCCCGTGGCAACTGCAGTTCGTCTGCCCGCAGCGGCATTGAGCTGGTATCCCCCGCCGGGAACCGGAAACCCATTGCGTGCCACAGCCTGTCCCTCCGGATCTTGTTTTCTTCGTTTTCTTCATCAACCCGGGAAATTTCAATCGGCAAAACCAGGGTTGCTGGCGGAAGGCCTCTGGCCCAGAGAACAAACTGCTGCGTGATCCAGCTACCCAGGCCGAGTCCCTGCAGGCGGCGTTCCAGTCTGAACTCATCTGTAAACAGATGCAGGGCCTTCTGTTGAGGCCAGTAGATTGCAGTGAAAGTCTGAGTCTTCGTCAGTTCGGTATCGGCCAGGTACAGTGTCATTATGCAGGAGACCCGGTACAATCCGTCGGGAAAATGGTCAGAAGTTGGCCCCCACGATTCCTCCCTGCTCAGAATAACGACCAGATTTTCCTCCTGGCGGGTACTGTTATTTGTAATGATCTCCGGCAATGTCACGAGCCACATTGTTTTGTCGTCACCAGTCCGGGTAACACAGTCGGTCATGTATTTTTCCCTAACAGTGAACAATACACTTTAAAGACCTTATTGATGAGGCAGGCTTTCCACGGCGGAGCGCTGTGTTCAGACTGCGGCAGATGGTAGTCACCCGTGAGCACCCAGAAATCAGGCTGGCCTGATTGTTCTGCCACCATTCTGCCGTTTCGTTTGAGAATTTTTGGAGATCGCCATTTCTGACGCCTGCGGGCTGTCTCGATGGGGCTGTCCTCATTAAGGCCAGAATAAAGCCACAGCTCCTGGTGGCCATATACATCCTCAAGCTCCCGGACCACATCGTTAAATGAGCTAAATGTTGGTGTACCCATACCTCGCCTCAAAAATAGTATCCGGTTCAATAGTCATTCTTGCCAAACAGCTGAGGCAGTTCATCAAACAACATCACATGGCGGGTGCGCTTTCCCTTGAAAATGCGCCTCATCACTGGCGTGAAATCCGCAGGCTCCCAGCCATAGGGCCACGTATAGAAGATTCCGGCTTTCAGCGTGTTATCTGGTCGTTCAGGGCCAGCGACGATACGTCTTACCTCCGCGCTCAGGGCCTCACCGCGCAGGCCGTACTGTCCCAGGTAACGACGCAGCCGCGTTCTCGGCATCCGCGGATCGGATTTCACGTAAGCATTAATATCCATATGCTGCGTGGCGGTGATGATATTCATGCCGTACTTGCGCATGGTGCTGAAAGCGGTGGCCATCACGTCTGTCTCTGGTTCGCCATCAGTTCTGTTCATCTGGTTTCCTTTTACTGACTTAAGGGTGTTTGTGTGAACCGTTCGTTTAAGCTGACCCCGCGAAAGCCTGCAGGGCATCCGCTCCGGAGGGCAGTTCATGCTGAGGGTTAAGCTCTGCGGCAATGCTTCGTTTTGACATCCTCGATGTCTTTCAGGGCGGGGAGGCTGTCAAATTCCCCAGAACATCAGGTTTATCGCATTTTTGATGTCATTTTCCCGGTGGCTGAGATCGGCCACTTCCTCCCCGGTGACGGAGGACGTGACGCTGGCCATGTCCGTGGTCATCAGGCGGTAGCTTTCGTCCCCGATGTGCACCACCGGATAGAGTTCACGGGAAACCTTATCCGACAGCAGCCAGGCGCTGGCCAGCGGGATCACCATCCGTCGCCCGGGGGTATCGATGATGTCACTCTGCACATCCACGAACAGACGATAGCGGCTCTCTCTTTTATAGGCATAAACCTTAAACTGCATCTCACCAGTCCCTGTTTTCGTCGGCGAATGAACCGTTCATCTCAATAAAGCGGGCAACCTCGGCCATCCCTTCCTGATTTTCAGCCTGCCAGCGTTCGGAACGCAGACGACGGGCCTCATTCTGCATGGCCCTGTTCACCAGGGCGGAGATATTGACGTCTGCGGATTTCAGTAACTGATAACTGTCACTGTCTATGGTGACAGTGATGCGCTGCTTCATAATGCACTCCGGAATACATACTTATGATATGCATATCAGTATAGCGTAAGGATGCAGCTGACTCACGCCCGCCTGAAACATACTGTTATGTCGCCATTAATTTCACTTCGTGAAATTCACATACAAAATAATCACCTTAGAGATAACAAGCAGCCATACAGCCACGCCGTTAAATTACAGGACGGCCGTTCCGTTCGGATCCGACTTTTCGCGCTTTACGAAGTATCCGGAAGTGTACCACGGTGAGAGAATAAGCAAAGCGCCCTTTTCCGGTGGTGAGCGGGCGGTCACGGGGCAGGGGAGGGACACAACATATAGCGTCATCAGTAGCTGAGTATACCGCTACATATTGTGTTATGGGGCCACTGCGCGCCGGTGGGGTTCGCAGAGATCCGGAACATGGGGTTTTCGGATCTGAGGAGATGGATATAACAGATTTACATAAAAGTTATAAGTAAGCAAAAAAAACACAAAATTTAGAATATATATGGTTGTCAGAAATTATCGTTGCCGTTTGATAATTTCCAGGTTAGTTTATTTTAAACCGTTTGCGAACGGTTTAAAATAAACACATTAATCCATGTAGCCGGATTTAAAAAATGAACGCAAAATCATCACCTGAACGCGGCAGGGTAAATCGCGAAATAGCCCAGAAAAGCGGGTTCACTGAAATCAAACTGATCGCGCGCTCAGATCAGGATATCCAGGAGATTGAGAATATGCGGTACGAACAGCTTCAACGATTCATCCAACAACAGCCAGAAAATGCACAACTTGCCCCCCCGGTACGCAGGGCCGTACAGGAAGCTCTGGCGTTAAAAGGCTCCTCCCAGTATGTCACCACACATGGTGCCATGAGCCGCATCATCACCACCATGATGGACCATGGCATGACGGCGCAGGTGGTACCGGCAGTCCGGATCTACAGCGCCTGCTTCCCGACCAGCCTCAGCTATGTGCTTAAATCCTTTCCGGGCAAGGTGCATAACTACCTGTGCCGGCATGCAAACGCCTCTTCAGTGGTGGCCTGGACCGAGCGTCACCCGAACTGGGGCGATCGCATCATTACCAGCGTCCTTGACGGTACCTTCGATGGCGTTCTGTACCAGATGCGCACTGCCGTCGGGGCCATGACGCTGAATCAGCCAGTCCTGACCATGCTACGCCGTCTGAAAGACGATGCCCGCGGGATTAATGCCGGTGCGCAGGAACAGGCACAGCAGATCCTCGACAAAGCTCCGGAGACGCTTATCCAGTCACCCCGCCAGTGGGATGCCGACTGCAACGCCCTGCGCGCGTTTATTCTGTATTTCCTGCTCGCTGATCTTGAAAAACGCTATGGCGATATGGCGTGTGGTGAACGCACCTTTCAAATCCCGTTCTACGAGTGGCAACGTGAACTCGCTGAAATGCCGGCGACCGGTATAGTGTCGTTTAAGGATGACTCCGAACTGGCCAAAGAGTATGACTACGGGCTGTGCATTGGCTGGCGATACGATCAGTGGGAGCAGTTTTTCTACCAGGTTGCACTCGGGGCAGTTTATCTGCTGAATCCCCGCATCGCCCCCGTGGGTACGCTGAAAATCTCGGCTCTTGAGCCGGGTATGGCCATCCGTTACGCAGAGGAAATGCTGGGGAAATACCTGCCGTATACCGGACGTGCTTTAGTGGACAGCCCGGTCGGAACGGGCAATATGTTTGATCGTGCCTACCGTGCTGCACGCAAACTTCCGGATAACCTTCTGCGCCAGATCCGCGAAGAGTTTGGCAGCTTCGGTTCCATCACTGATCCGGTGCGGTTTGCAGACATGACATCTGACTTCCTCACTCCGGATGAGGCCCGCCTGCTCAGCAGTGATTTTCGCTACAGTTAAGATTCATGCCTTCTGAACGGGCACGCCCGGACAATGCATAAGGCCCCGGCTGGGGCCTTATGCATTGTCCCCTCAGTTAATCAGCGTCCGGCGAATGGCGGCCATGACAAGTTCATAGTGAACGGACGGACTGGCGGCCAGACGCAAACCGCCAGCCCAGCATTCATCCGAGAAGAGCAGCCCTTCATTGCCGGTGTGCTGCGCCGGCTGCCGGGTGTCCAGCCAGCGAGTCTGTGCTGCCTGACGTTTGTGGTTCATTTCTCTGTACCTCTTTCGGTGTTTGACAGCCCCGATTGTGCCGTCACGACCCAACTGCTGCTGTCACAATTTTCATGTCCGGGGAGCATCCGGCAGACCCGGTGTAATTGCCTTCGCTTGACAGCCGCATTTCCTGAGACGATGGTTTCAAGACAAAAAAGCACATTTTGCTAAAGACTTAAACCCTCTAACTTTGTTATTATTGCAGTTTCTTGCATCCGATGACATTTTCCAGATTCGGGTATAAGATAGGCAAATGACCACTTCTGGTCATATTCACATATTACAATCCCGCAATCCTTACACTGAATCCGCACCGAATAGTGCGTCATTCCGGTGGGGATTTTTTGCGTCTTTTTGCCGGGAAAACAGAAACGTGAACGTAAAATAAAAGGGAAAGGAGAGAAACGATGAATACAAGTTAATCAGCAGTCAGACAGCAGCAGTACCTACAGGGTAAAACTTATGCGACCACCACGGGTGGAAAGCAGGGCACTCTATTTTTTAGAAACAAATCAGGAGATTGCGATGCGCAATTTTTCAGGAAAACAAACTTATTTTAGAAGGATAAATCTCAATGGAATCAGACATTATGGACGTGGTGGCACAAGCCCACCCTATTTATAGCATTGGCAGCATCATTTACGACATCGTTTACGGGCGTACTAGCGGATTACTGAAGAAAGCCTACACCTATGGTCAGGCTGATAACTACCAGCAAATGATGTTCTGCGCCGTACTCGCCGCAATCAACATCGCGTTTGCGGTAGCGATGTTGATTGCAATAGGACCGTTGGTCAAAGCAATAATACTGGCGAAGTTAGCAGCTTCACCTTTTATTGCGATGGTCGGAACCAGTGTCGTAACAAACGCTGTTAGCTTGGGTTTCGGCTGGATAGTTGACGCTATCAGCCAAAAGTTTCTCTGACCTGAGAGAAGTTAGGCTAACGCACCTCCGGCCATAAAGCAACCATTTCAGGCTGGGGCTGAACGAGCAGTGCTCACTGTGAGCACTGCCGTTTTGTCACATCTGTCATCCGGCCAACGACGATTCTGTCGCCACCTGGTGCAGGCCCCAAGCATTTATACAGTGGGGCCGTTAAAACGGCTCATTTCAGACCTAGAACGGAAAATCGTCCTGACCCGAGTCAAAGTCCCAGGAAGGAGCCCCGGAACCGGCAGGTTCTGATATCCGTGGAGTATAGTGGTATGTGCTCCGCCTGACGCTGTCTGTGGAATATTCAAAGCGGGCGGCCCGGATAACGTGAACGCTGACCGAATCGAGATCTATCTCAAGGGATGGCATCCGGCGATCGTCCGGGAGAGAAAGGTCCTTAATTTCATCCCCGTCAGCTTCCGGGACGCGGGTATCCTGAGAAGATATCACCTCCGTGACACATATATCCGGCTCCCATTCGTCTTCGTCATACTGCTGGACATATCTGATCATACAGTCTTTCTCTGCCGGCAGTGTCATATAGCGGACCCGCGAGGCCTTATGGAACAGCACAACGTTGTACCGCGCCTCCTGTCCGGCCCCCGGTAGCTGCACGGAGGGATAGAGGATACCGTCAAGATCGAACCGTGCAGGGTCCGCCAGGTACTCTGCTATAACCTGGGTCGGGATATAGCTGAAGTCTTCTTCGCCAGGCAGAACCGGGTCGACAATCCGGCGGGTAAGCGTGGAGAGGAACGCAGCCTGTTCACGCCTTTTTATATACTCCGGGTCGAGCAGGCTTCCGCTCTCCAGAACACTTTCAAGCGCTGGCAGGTTCAGCAGCCGGAGCGGGCGAATAAGGCTGAACTTCGCACAGACCACATTACAGCCAACCGGAGGGCGTATTTCTGAAATGGCCGTATCCACTGAGCTGGCGCCATAGAAAACCGAAATGCCTCTGGCGTTCATACGGTTGGAACCACTGAACTGAGGAGGTGGCGGACCTAACTCTTTGTCCGGCGTAACCAACATTCGGTCCAGTTCAGCAGGATTACGACTCCAGCGGGCACGGTATAGGGACGGAATTGCTGTACCGGGACCGGCCACCATGATCACCGGCTCCTTCCCGCTGGCGCGCATTGTCTCCACCCCCTGGAATATCCCGTCCAGGGTGAAGTTCACGGCGTTGTTGATGAAGCGGGACTCTGTTTTCAGGGAGGTCACAAAATTTGTCCACATGGAATCGAGACGGCCGGTGCTTACCTGCTTACGTTCAGCATAACAGGACTCCCGCGCAAACTCGGTCTCCTGTCCCATCACATCAGAATCAAAATCAGAATGTCTGTATTCGAGAAGTTGCTGAATATCGTCTGCAATTTTACGGCGAGTCTGGAGCAAATCTTCAATAAGCTGCACGATCTCCTCCCCGTCGCGATACCAGTCATAATCAGTATGGCGAAGCCGGGCATAATCCATCTCGTTCGGCTCAGGGGGCGTCCGGTAAAAATGTGCTTCTATCGCTTTTTCGGTCAGGTCGCTTACGGCCTCTAGGGAGAAGCAGGGGTGGGCCTCAGCGCAGTAATGACAGGTCTGTCGGGTTCCTTCCTTCTCAATACAGCTGCGTAAAAATGCTTCTCCGATACAACCAGTGCAAACCCAGCTCTCACCTGACTCATCTGCGTTCATAACCTTATCTCCTGGTGAATACCCCGCTCAGGAAGTTTACCAGACATAAGCTGCCTGATATTTCCTCTTTAATGAGTTTTCGGATCTGCGGAGAAGAGAAGACGCATTGTTACAGGATAAGCAAAAAAACAATGAACTGTTGTGATATTGGCAATATTACCTGAAAAGCAAAATTAACGGATTACTGAGCCTGAAAGAGCAACAAAGAGGTTAGGGAAACTTTTTTCAGTTCTTTTTTATTAACCGGCCTTAAAGGCCGCTTCACATTTCCTAAATACAGTTTTACATAAGGAACATCGTATGACTGTATTTCTCATCCTCACCGCCATCGCATATGGCATCTTCAAAACCGGTTGCTTCATTCTTTTAGTGGTCAAGGGGTATCAGGGCTGGACATTATTCTGGAAAAACTATGACCGTCTCCCTCATATCATCCGTTCCCGCTGCCGATACCAGAGACGCTTCATTTTAAGACGCATCTGGAAGCGAGTCTTCAGCAACTGATAATGTTATCGAGCGGCATACCCAGTCCGGCCAGCCAGCACAGACAGCACCAGGTGGTGAACACCATACTGGTCTCGCCGGATTTCCACTTGCGGATGGTGCGTTCGTCCACGTCCAGTCGATTGGCCAGCTGGCTGTCGGTCAGGAGAATAAGTCCCCGGACCAGCTGGATTTCTTCGACTGTGGGCTTCTGCCAGTGTTCTCCACTGACCAGCGTATATCCATTAAATTTTTTGGCCTCGATAAGATCGCTGAAATACCTTTCGTTATCCGCATTCATAATTCATCCTCCTGAGCAGGTCGCCACAGCACAGGGTTTTCCGGCGTGTAATAATAATCATGATTTTTGTTCTGCTTATCCAGATACTCATTAAGCTTGCTCAGTTGATAGGCAGAATAGAAGGTACTGGACGAACCCACATTGTACATATCAATAGTTGTCATCACATTATCAATGTAATCAAACGAGACCTTATAAAAGTTAAGGCTCCGATCATGGCGACATTTCAGCAGCTCGGGACGTGGAGAGAACACGTCTATACGAGGTCTGAAACACAATGCAGCACCAGTAATGAAGCACAAAGTGAAATTGTGGGATAAGGGAAGATATATTCTATTTTCATCATTATACAGACAAAAAATGTTGGGTGCTATTCCGAATGCTGGCCTGTGTTCAGTGCTGTCGAAATCATGGCCTGTATGAATAACCTCAATGGTTCTCATGCCAGAAAAAATTTTGTTTCTTAATTTATTGATTTTGTCGTAAAGGGTCGGCTTATTCAGGATTGATAAAAGCCCAAACAAAACAAACAGCGTTCTGCTTTTATCTTCTTCGGAAGAAACAGAATTAGCAACGCGCAAAATTTTGCGATAGAAATGGTCTTCCATTAACTCAGGATTAGTTTGAGGCAATTGATTTATCGAATAGATGTATTCTGATAAATGATCCTGTATATCAGCATGGAACTGTTCAAGCAGTTCATGTTTGTACGGGTTTTTATTTTGCGGATTGTGCAGATTGAGCATTAACTGCATCACCGCGAAACTGGCAAGTTTCTCTACCGGAAAATCTTCCGGCAGTGTGTGACGGAGGCGTGAGAAATTGTGCTCGTGAATTATATCGTTCACGACCCCGGCGGTCAGGAGCTCGTACACACCCAGTTCGTCTTCAATATCGAAAGGTAGTCCTGTCTCAGCATCAATAAGACGAAAGCAGTTTTTCGATACTGCCACACTGGATATTGGAAGTGGTTGCGTGTGGAGAACGTTTTCCTTATCGGGCGTCATATAAACGGTATGACACCATACTCGCTGCTTTTCTTTGGCAGATAGGGCGGTGTCATCGCTGCGAAAGTTGCGTAGCACCCACTGTGAAAGTACATGCTGATTTTTTGTGTAGTCCATAACATTTCCTTCTGATTAAACGGGTAGACCGGGTCAGAAATCGAATTCTGTTGCCTCATCATGACCAGCAAGCCTGACCGGTTCGGGAACATGTTTACGGCGAACGATTTTTTCCGGATAGCTGAGAAAATGCTTTTCAAAAACCCGGATAAGAGCATCATTCCAGGTTGCCTTTATTCTTTTTCGAACTTCATGCGGCTCCATGACAGTTATATTATAACGCTGGTTAGTTAAGTTATTTTCTTGAAACTTACGAAGAGACTCTCTGGAATCATCGCAGAGCTTTCCTGTAGTCCATAACTCAACATTAATTTCAGCATTGGGGTATTCTTTTTTGGCATAATCGAAAAATACCGGCACCTGTTTACCAATCCATTTTTTCACATCTTCATGTTTCACTGTCGAATAGGGCTTATAACCCTTGCATTCGATAAAGGTGATTCTAGCATTTCCCTGCCGGCTCAGGACATCGCATTCTGCAGTCCCCTTCCTCTCTGACTTACATATTTTACCAACTTCAACATCATTACTGTTTATGCGCATGGTCTCAGCAACAATATATTCAAACAAATCTCCCTGAAGCTGACTGGTTACTCCGGCAATATTCTCAAGCTTGGACATGATGTCATCTATTGCGGCTATATTATCTTCTAAGCTGAGCGTTATTGAACCAACCAGATCCATTAACTGAAAGAGTGCATCAGCAAAGTCTTTTCCGAACAGATTCTCCGGTGTTGTGGGTATTATTCCGGCACGCTTCATTTCCAGAAAAGCTTCTTCGCTGTATTCGTCGGCAACAAACATAAACAGGCATCTTGGGCTGTTCCTGAGGCTGTTTATTGAACGACATTTTGTAATAAAGGGCTGGAGATGCACAAGACTGAGCTTAAAACCCAAAAGCATGTCGCAGACAAAGAAACCAGGCCGAATTTCCCCTGACCGGGAAAACTGCAGAAGCGGATTAAGATAGGATGCTGCAGTGACGTCAAAATCAAAATTTGCCACACAGGGATCCTGATCTGAATCGAGTTCTTCCCGTGTGCGCAGCGTGTCGTAACTGATGATACCGTTATGACGAACCCACTGACTCAGGGATTTCATCAAAACTGACTCTGTAAGCAGCCTGGCTTTGAGGGGATGTAGCGCGCGCTGATACCCGTTATCGTTTTTTTCTGTCAGCGCCACACACTCCCCCAGACCTGGTAACGTAACGACCCTGACCATTTTGTACTGAAGCAGACCGTCCAGAACTGACTTCCAAGATAATCTGTTTTTCATTGCTACCGGTGAACCGCAGGCAGCAGGAAAATGTCTGGCCGGTAGAATCCCCCCGCGAGCCCGGAGGCAACTCAGGGCGAGACCGTAGGCCGACCCGGTATCAAGGAGGGCTGTATTGAGACTGGACCAGAAGCGCCCAGTACCATACTGCTGTTTCAGATAAATAAATCGTTCGCGCTTGGGGAAAAGCTTATCAACACAGTGGATCTGCCCTGCATAAGCCGCCCGGGAAATCTGTTTGCGCGCGGTATCACGGTTAACTCCCTGGGTTTTCAGCATTTCCTCTACAAGTACAGAGCTAAGGCAAGGACCGGTTTCGCGTAACGAAGTTACTATAAGAGATGTCATCTTTTGCTCGCTTGTCACACTGCGTATTTAATAATAACAATACACTACAGCTGCGAAACAACGAAGCCAGAGTTTTAGTTACATAAATACAGTAACTTAAAAGACGTAAATATGGCTGTTTAGATTATTTGTCACAATCTAGTTTTTCCTGAAGGAAACACTGTTTCTACCACACGCAGTATGGATGACAGCTACAACCTATTAGATTCAGCCATCAATCTCGTGCAAATTCGTGAATTCAACGTTCACAATTTCGTCCGGACAAACGGATATACCATGTCGATCAATACCGAACACTGCACCGCTATCCGGCGGCAAATCTCTAACGGACGTGTACGCGTAACTCAGCGCGGCTTCAAATGCACCTTTTTCATACTCAATATCTGCCCTGAAACAGACGATGCAGGGTTTCAGTACCTTAAGATAATGTGCTGTAAGATCCTGCCCATACTTTTTCTGATAAGCATTGCAGACATCTTCTACCAGCTCAGGTAGCCGCAGATAATCGTGCTGCCAGAGTTTGCGGGCATGAAAATGAACCTCATGTACAAGGTGTCCGTACGGCCCCCAGTGCATTTCGTTTCTGGTGCGCATCCGGAAGAGAGTATCAGGTACGCCAGCATGAAAATTCCACGCCTGCAATGTCTCTTTGACCACAGCGTCTGGCGCGAGATTTACCAGCATATCCATCACCAGTGACTCAGTCTTGTTTAACGGAAGCAAACCATTGTCAAAAGTATTGTGAGCTGAAGTGCGTGTACCGTGAAACCAGTATGCGGTGGTGAACTTGCCCGGAGAACCCAGTTCCCTACAGACGTACTCTCTTAGATATTGTTGCGAGTCGATCATAATGGAATGATCCGTCTCGTAAATCTGTTCAAGATCGAGAGATAACAAAACCTTTTTTAGCTCCATGACACTGCAACCAAAACCGGAAGAAAGTGAAAGAAGCGCCTGAGATCGTGAGGAGCAATCGAGAACCAACATTGTGTAAATCCCTCACAAATCCAAGACGTTAACAGCTGGGGCTCGACGGCGGGCCATATTGCCGAGCAACAGGGTCGCATAATATTTCAGAAAGGGTAAAAGCTCGGGAGCGCTGAAGCTGGCGTAGACATTCCCATCTCCTTGGGATTCTCTGAAAACAATCCAGTCTACAAGGTGTGCATCGCTGACTGACTCTACATGCACACAGAAATGAGCCACCGAATTTCGCATCTTATGGATCAACTCCCGCAGGTTCATTTCCGGTCCGGGCAGCTGTGACTCATGTAATCCCATTTCAGCTTTAAGTTGCTGCGTTAAGCGGTCGGCAGGCAGGAAAGAGAGCGCCCTCTCTTTCGGTAACACGATAAGACCCAGAAGGCAATTTAGGGTCAACGTATAGTTGTATTGCTCACTGAATGGCTTGCCCTGCACCTCAATCATTTCGTTATATTGATCGATAAGCGCCAGTGTTCGCTGAATAAAATCGGTCTCAAAATCTGAATAATTTCCCATCTAACCCTCCCGTTCCGGTTCTAGAATCCACTATACCATCCGGTCAGCCTGACGGCTAAGGTTGGGCATTTCCGATTAAGCAACTTTTCGGATCTGCGCGGCGGGAAACGCGCAAAGGATATGATAATCAAACCACACACATAAAATCATACTGAATGTGATATTTATCATTAATCATGAAATCATATCTGATATGATGTTTGACAATTTATTAAAAAATCATTTGAGATATGATTTTTTACTTAACCAGACATTATCAGACGGAGCGTGCAGGATGGATGAAGAAATGTTGTTTTCGCTCAGCTATGAGCAGATGACGCAGATGGCAGAAGAGGAAATAAAGCAATGCGATTTTCGCAGGGATGGCACCCATTATGTCTGGGAAGTGAACAAGGCTCATGACATCCTCCGCTTCTGGTATCTCCTGGCGCTGCGTGGACACACTGGCCTGGCCACAACACGGGTCGAAGCAGACTATAAACGGCTTAAAACGCTCATTTCTCAGAGGAACGAGGGACAATGATGCGGGAAAAATCCCGACGTCCGTCGCCGCTGCAGCGGCGGGTGCTGATTGTGCTGGCCGCCCTCGGTGCAAAACGTCCGGGGCCGGTGGCGACGCGGGATATTGAGCGGGTGCTGGAGCAGGGCGGGGACGCCCCGGTGTACGGGCCGAACCTGCGCGCCTCCTGCCGGCGCATGGAAGCCGCGGGCTGGCTGCGCACCCTGCGCGCCCCGAACCTGCAGCTGGCCGTAGAGCTGACGGAGGCCGGTCGCGGCATTGCAGAACCGCTCTTCCAGGCAGAACGCGAGGCTGAAACGGCACGACAACGACTGACAGACGTCCGGCGTCTGCCGTTACGCCAGACGGCTGCCGGTGACGCGGTGGAGTTGCAGCTGGGTGACGGTCATTACTCCCTGCGGGAAGCGGCCTACGTGATCCGTCTGGACGGTACCACCTGCCTGCAGCTGACGGATGCCGGCGGCATACGCCGGATAAAAGAGGGCGATCCCCTGCAGGTGGCCAGCTGGTATCAGACCTGTTTTGATGCAGGCCTGCCGGTCACCGTCCAGGTGAATGAGAGCCGGGACTGATCGCCACCACACAAGGAATATGAGCATAAAATGAAAGTCACTGAACCCGGGCTGAATAAGCTGATCGATAACCTGAACACCCTGATTTGCGATGACAGCCTGCTCACGCGCCAGGAGCGTGAAACGCTGGTACTGGCCGTCGCCGCTATCGGCGCCATGAAAGCGCGCGTCGGCTTGAAAAAAGGCGATGCGCCGACCGTTGCCAGACGGGAAAAAAGGGAGAAAAAAGACCGCCAGCCTGATCCGCGTTTTCCGCGAGCCGGTCATCCCTGGCAGGAAGACGAAAAAACCTTACTGAGTGATGCGCTCGATTCGGTACCGGACGAAGAGATTGGCAAGCATCTGTTCTGGCTTTCCGAGAAACTGGGCAGAACGCCTTTCAGTGTTGCTTTCCAGATCGCGGCAATCAGGGAGCTGCAGGACGGGTGGGAGGAGCAGTTCAGGGAGATTTCGGATAACATACGCTTGTCCGGTCTGAGCATCAGTGATTATCTTACGCAGAACGGCACGGGCCATAACGCCTGAAAGAAATTTGCGTTATTTGTAAAATTAAATACCATGGAAGCCTCAGGATATAAAAAACTAATGACCAAACAAGAATGGATTTTACGACTACGGCGCTGTACATCGAAGGAAACCCTGGAAAGGGTAATAGAAAAAAATAAATATTCTCTGTCAGATGATGAGCTTGAGCATTTCAATGCTGCGGTTGATCACCGGCTGGCGGAAATGGCAATGGGGAAGTTTTATGACAAAATACCTGCAGGCGTCTGGAAATATGTTAAATAATACAGCCGGCATCAGTCTGTTCGCAGTTATCTCACCTGGAGCGCAATCATGAATATGATATTTGAACTGATTGGATTGTTACTGGTAGTCGGATGCGCATTCTTCACCACTTTTTTCTTAGCCGCAGTAGCAGGCACTATGGTAGTTATTCTTGGATGGGGAATTTCTATTGTCACCCCGAAGGTGGTTACCTGTACTAATGATTGCATCACTACTGTTTTTGATGCCAAACCCTTTGGCTGGCTTCTGATTGTGTTTTCATTAACCATGATGTTCTTTATTATCAGAGGTATGATTAAACGTTAGATTGCCTTTAGTGTGTAGTTAAATCATCATCACAACAGCGTTAATCTGAAACTGATATTGCCGGAGGGGATCATCATGACGGGAAGATGCATTAACACAGTACGTATCGGCGATGAAGTGAAGCACATCACCGAGCTCGATGCACTAACACTCATGCATGAATGGTCAAAGCTTACAAAAGAAAATGCAGACCTGTATGACTATAACCGTCAGGTTAACCGGGGGTGGCGCGGCTTTATTCTTCGCCTGATGGGTATCCATTTGCCTGACAAAAACCGTGTTTGCCTTCATGGCATTAATGTCAGAAAAGAATCCATCTATCCCGACTGAAGCCGTGCCGGCAGTGATAGTGGGGTCCGCTTGGAAAACGGAAAATATCCTACGTTAAGCCTGTTTCTTTAGCTGGCATTACAAAAAGCGAGCGTCTGCATGGTACAGACAGACACCCGAATACGATAAAAATGAGACGAAAAAAACAGGTTACTTAACCCGCTTCCCCGTTTCGTCAATGACCTTTTCGCCGTCCTCTTTGGTAAACGCTCCTTTCTGACCTTCAGGTAGAATATCCAGCACTATTTCTGAAGGGCGGCAAAGACGAGTGCCAAGCGGCGTAACGACTACCGGCCGATTAATCAGGATCGGATGTTGAAGCATAAAATCAATCAACTGCTCATCACTGAATTTCTCTTCATCAAGGCCCAGGTGTTCATAAGGCTCAACATTCTTACGCAGCAATGCACGCACCGTAATTCCCATATCTGAAATAAGTTTAATCAGCTCATCACGGGTCGGTGGCGTATCGAGATAATAAATAATGGTCGGTTCGTTACCGCTGTTACGGATCATCTCCAGCGTGTTGCGTGAAGTGCCGCAGGCCGGGTTGTGATAGATGGTAATGTTGCTCATATCTTTATCTCATTACAAAGTGATGGAAAGCCGCAACGCCAGCGCGGCCAGAGTGACAAACAGCACGGGCAGAGTCATGATAATGCCGGTGCGGAAGTAATAACCCCAGGTGATCGTTATATTTTTCTGGGCAAGCACATGCAGCCAAAGCAGGGTTGCCAGACTGCCAATCGGGGTGATTTTCGGGCCTAAATCGCAGCCAATCACGTTGGCATAAATCATTGCCTCTTTGACGACGCCAGTCGCCGTACTCCCGTCAATCGACAGCGCGCCAATCAGCACCGTCGGCATATTGTTCATCACCGACGACAGGAACGCGGTCAGGAAGCCGGTGCCGAACGTTGCTGCCCATAACCCCTTTTCTGCCAGCAGGTTCAGTACACCAGACAGATACTCCGTGAGCCCGGCATTGCGCAGGCCATAGACCACCAGGTACATGCCCAGCGAAAAAATCACGATCTGCCATGGCGCACTGCGCAGGACTTTCCCTGTGTTGATGCCATGACCTCTTTTCGCCACGATAAACAGTACTGCTGCGCCAGCAGCTGCTATCGCGCTGACAGGGATCCCCAGCGGCTCCAGAACGAAGAAACCGACAAGCAGCAATAACAGGACAATCCAGCCCGCCCTGAACGTTGCCGCATCCTTTATCACACTGGCAGGCGTCTTCAGCAGCGAAACGTCATACGTTGCCGGAATATCCCTGCGGAAGAAGAGATGCAGCATGATCAGCGTGGCCGCAATCGCTGCCGCATCCACGGGGATCATAACGGAGGCGTACTGCGTAAAGCCCAGATCGAAGAAGTCCGCCGAGACGATATTCACCAGGTTAGAAACAATGAGTGGCAGGCTGGCCGTATCTGCAATAAATCCTGCAGCCATGACAAAGGCCAGTGTCGTGCCCTGGCTGAACCCCAGTGCGAGCAGCATCGCAATCACAATCGGCGTCAGGATCAGCGCGGCGCCATCATTGGCGAACAAAGCAGCAACAGCGGCACCGAGCAAGACTATCCAGGTGAACAGCAGGCGGCCACGTCCGTTACCCCAGCGGGAGACGTGCAGTGCGGCCCATTCAAAGAAGCCGGACTCATCAAGCAGCAGGCTGATGATGATGACCGCAATAAATGCCGCTGTCGCGTTCCAGACGATATTCCAGACAACGGGAATATCAGCGATATGGATGACACCGGTTCCCAGCGCCAGCACAGCCCCGATACTCGCGCTCCAGCCAATACTCAGGCCTCTGGGTTGCCAGATCACCAGTACCAGCGTCAGTAAAAATATACTCCCTGCCAAAAGCATCTCAGACCCCATCATATATGATTTTGTAAATATGTTTTCCTGCCTCAGCAGGAGGTGCAGGCTGATTTGTCCAGCCATTCACGTACATCCTCGCGCAGACACTGCCAGGTCGTCGTGATTGTCTCTGCTGCCCACGCCGGAATATGGGGTGACAGACGATAGTGGATCCATTTGCCTTCCCGACGGTCAAGAACCAGATCAGCCTCGCGAAGGATAGCCATATGTCGCGAAATTTTGGGCTGCGATTCGGAGGTGGCAACGCAGATATCGCAGACGCACAATTCTCCGGACTCACGGAGAAGCATGACGATGGCTAGCCGTGTTTCATCCGACAGGATTTTGAAAAGCTGAACAGGTTGTAGCATTTTTCACTCCGTTCCCTTTAGAATACACATATGTTAGATCATATGTATTAACTTTAAAATCATCTGTTCTCTCCGGAGGAGAAAAATGGAACAATTTCCAGCCCTGAATACTGACTGTTTTGATCAACATATTGCCGAACGTCTGCACCTGCAGGAGCCCCCACGGATTCTGATCCTGTATGGCTCAGTAAGGGAGCGCTCCTACAGTCGCTTTGCCGCGGAGGAAGCAGGTCGCCTGCTGACGGCGATGGGCGCGGAGGTGAAATTCTTTAACCCCTCCGGTTTACCCCTGCCGGATGATGCCCCGGATACGCACCCTAAAGTCTCCGAGCTACGCGGGCTGGTCAGATGGTGTGACGGGATGGTGTGGAGCTCGCCGGAACGGCACGGGGCTATGAGCGCGGTGATGAAGGCGCAGATCGACTGGATACCGTTGAGTGAAGGCGCGGTTCGTCCTTCGCAGGGCAAGACACTTGCAGTGATGCAGGTTTGCGGCGGTTCGCAGTCCTTCAATGCCGTGAACCAGATGCGCATTCTGGGCCGCTGGATGCGGATGTTCACAATTCCCAACCAGTCCTCGGTGGCGAAAGCCTGGCAGGAATTTGATGAGAACGGAAGGATGAAGCCGTCCTCATGGTACGACCGTATCGTAGATGTCGCAGAGGAGTTGTTTAAAATTACGTTGCTGCTCAGGGGACAAACCAGCTACCTTGCAGATCGCTACAGCGAACGAAAAGAGAGTCATCAGGAACTTTCGTACCGCGTCAATCAGGAAAAAATATAACGCCTTCTGATCGTATAAATACACACCATGAGCGTTTTCACAAAGTCTCCTTCTGCCAGGCAGCGGATAATCTTACATGTGTCTGTCGTTTTCAGAAGACGGCAGACCGGACTAAAACCATAGGCATATCATTTGCCTTCAACAAGTTCACCGAACAGCTCTTTCACCCTGTTTCTGGCGTCCGTTAGCGCTATGTGCCCTTGTCCGGTGATTTCATATACTCGCCGACTTCGTCGACCGGCCTGAACATGTCGTGAGGTGAGATACCCCTTCTTTTCCATACCGTGCAGCATCGGATACAGGGTACCCGGGCTGAGTTGATAACCGTGGTGTCGCAATTCCTCAATGATGCCCAGACCAAAGACGGGTTCTTTGGCTGCATGATGCAGGATGTGCAAACGGATCATCCCGCCGTAAAGATCTTTGTCGGTCACGCCCGGAACCTCACAGTGCTAAACTCAACAACCAACCCGCAACACCGCAACTCACTACGACCAGCCACGGCGGCAGTTTCCAGAACATCAGAGCGACCAGTGCCACAAGGGCAAGGCCGAAATCTTGCGGAGCGAGAACTGCGCTCGTCCATACTGGTTGATAGAGAGCTGCCAGCAGAAGGCCAACTACGGCTGCATTAATACCCTGCAACGCTGCTTGTGTACGGATATTGCGGCGCAGACTTTCCCAGAACGGCAATGCTCCCACAATCAGAAGGAAGGACGGTGCGAAAATTGCCAGCAGACAAACCAGACCACCCAGCCAGCCAGAAGGCACCTGGTTCATCGAAGCCCCGAGAAAGGCTGCAAAAGTGAACAACGGTCCAGGAACGGCCTGGGCAGCGCCGTAGCCAGCCAGGAATGTATCAGTGCTGACCCAGCCAGAAGGAACGACTTCAGTCTGCAGTAATGGCAGCACGACATGCCCGCCACCAAAAACCAGTGATCCGGTCCGGTAGAAAGTTTCTACCATTAACAGCGTCGGATTTGGGAATATCGCCGTCAGCAATGGTAACCCTGTCAGTAGCACAAAGAACAGCGTGAGCCAGAACAATCCGACGCGACGCCGTATTGAAACGGGCAGCGGATCATGTACCGTCGTCTGCTGAGGTTTGAACATTAACATGCCAGTGACAGCCGCAGTGACGATTACTCCCACCTGTCCCCAGGCCGATGGCACAAGAAGCACAAAGCAGGTTGCCACTGCCATGACAGTAATACGCGGTATATCCGGGCAAAGATTTCGGGCCATGCCCCATACAGCTTGCGCGACCACCGCAACGGCTACCACTTTCAGCCCATGCAATACACCAGAGGGCATCACATCCCCGTAACTGGTCATCCCCAGCGCAAACAGGATCAGTGCAACTGCTGACGGTAGCGTGAAGCCGGCCCATGCTGCCAGCGCCCCGGTATAACCGGCCCGGGACAGCCCGAGCGCTATACCAACCTGACTGCTTGCTGGTCCCGGAAGGAACTGGCACAGAGCGACCAAATCTGCATAGCTGCGCTCGGTCAACCACTGCCGTCGCGTCACAAACTCATCGCGGAAGTAACCCAGATGGGCAATTGGGCCGCCGAAGGATGTCAGGCCAAGTCGGAAGAAAATCAGAAAGACAGCCCAGGGGCTGTGATCATTCCTGGCAGTATCGTTCATGGTCAGATCCTGATTGCTGGTTTTATTGGCTATTATAATCGAATTTCGTTATCGAAATTCGATTATAATAGCCACTGCTCCCTGTGGATAGAATGATGTTTCATGCTTTCCAGATGTTTACTTCAAGAACAGTTTCAACTGCCTGGCCAGTTATGGGCTTTATTCACATTCAGTATTATTGCTGTCCTGCTTTTACCCGGAGTATGGTTTGCCGGGTGGTATTAAATTCTCTGGCAACCGCACTGATACTGGCCCCGGAATTAAGGCGCTCTGACACTATTTTTTTTTGCTCCTCGCTCAAGATGGGCGGACGACCGAAGCGTTTCCCGGCTGATCTTGCCCGAGAAATCCCTGAATGTGTGCGTTCAATCAGCAGATCCCTCTCAAACTCAGCCACAGCTGAAATCACCTGCATAGTCATTTTTCCGGCCGGGCTGGTTAAATCCACACCTCCGAGAGCGAGACAATGAACACGGATATCTAAAGTAGCCAGTTGTTCAACTGTTTTTCGGATATCCATCACATTACGGCCGAGTCGGTCAAGTTTGGTGACAATCAATACGTCACCGCTTTCCATTCGATCAAGCAACCGGATGAACCCTGGTCTTTCGCTGGCAGCAACCGAACCACTTATATGTTCCTCAATCAGCCGCTGGGGTCTGATGGCAAAACCCGCCGCTTCAATTTCATGGCGCTGGTTTTCTGTATTCTGTTCCAGAGTGGAGACCCGACAGTAGGCAAAAACTCGTGACATAGGAAACTTTCCGTACGCAAAGGGTGTCCGAATTATAACGTATGTACGAAACAAATTTCGCTGACTTTCGGACATATTGTTTGCGAGGCGTACGAAACCGACCGGTTTCGGTCAGTGCGAATGATAACTTTAATGAACTATGTGCAGGGGAAGCATTTATGCCACGGAGACAAATACTCAGTAGTGAAGAAAAAGAACGCTTGTTGATTGTGCCGGATGATGACGTATTTCTGACGCGCATGTGCTTTCTGAGTGAACATGACCTCGCGCTCATTAATAAACACCGCAGGCCAGCTAACCGTCTGGGCTTTGCAGTTTTACTCTGTTATTTGCGAGGACCAGGGTTTCCTCCCGACAAAAGTATTTCACCTCACGACTGTGTTGTCTTCAGGCTGGCGGCTCAATTGAAAGTCCAGTCTGATTTGTGGGCCGAGTATGCATCAAGAGAGGTCACCCGCTGGGAACATCTGGCTGAACTCTACCGCTACCTGGAATTATCCCCTTTTAACCGGGCGCTGCAAAAAACCTGTATTCGCCACCTTTATCCCCACGCCATGCGGACAGACAGAGGTTTTTTACTTGCGGAGGAAATGCTCTCCTGGCTCCACAATAATAAGGTTATTTTCCCCTCTGTTGAAGTGATCGAACGAACCCTGGCCGAAGCAACAACACTTGCCGACAGGGCGGTTTTTTCTGCGCTTACCGCGCAGCTTGAACCAGGGCATAAAGCGGCACTGGACCGTCTGTTGGTATCTGAGGGTGAGCAACCTTCACGGCTGGCCTGGCTGCTCCAGCCTCCGGGAAAAATTAATGGTAAAAATGTCCTGCAACATATCGACCGGTTAAATGCGATTGAGTCGCTGGCACTCCCTGACGGCATTGCACTTTCCGTTCACCAGAACCGACTCCTGAAACTCGCACGCGAAGGCAGGAAAATGAGTAGCCGGGATCTGGCAAGATTCACGGATGTTCGCCGTTATGCCTCGCTGGTTTGTATCATATCGGAGGCCAGATCCACCCTGACTGACGAAGTTATTGATCTGCACGAGCGTATTCTGAGTAGTCTGTTCAGCAGGGCAAAACGTACTCAGGCCGAGCGGCTCCAGCAAACGGGAAAGCTGATTCAGAGTAAACTGAAGCAATACGTTACCGTCGGACAGGCATTACTTAACGCCAGAGAGTCCGGGGAAGATCCCTGGGCCGCAATAGAAGACGTCCTTCCCTGGCAGGAATTCATCAACAGCGTGGAAGAGACGCGGTTCCTGTCACGTAAGGACAACTTCGACCCGTTGCATCTGATCACAGAAAAATACAGTACGCTGCGTAAATACGCCCCCCGGATGCTGTCCGTGTTGCAGTTCAGGGCTGCACCCGCCGCAATGCAGCTCAGTGACGCATTGGATACCGTCAGAGATATGTATAGAAAACAACTCCGAAAAGTACCGCCTTCCGCGCCAATCGGGTTCATCCCGGAAAGCTGGAGAAAGGTTGTGATCACCCCCACCGGCATTGACCGAAAATATTACGAATTTTGCGTGCTGAATGAACTGAAAGGAGCCTTACGTTCAGGTGACATCTGGGTAAAGGGGTCACGCCGCTACAGGAATTTCGATGATTATCTGATCCCGTCAGACGATTTTGAAAAATCACTCCGGGATAACCAGTTACCCCTTGCTGTTCCGGCCGATTGCCATGAATACATCAAGAGCCGTTTGACGCTTCTTGCATCGCGTCTGGAAGAAGTTAACGCGATGGCGCTGGCCGGTGATTTACCCGATGTTGATATTTCGGATAAAGGCGTGAAAATTACCCCGCTGGATAACAGTGTCCCTTCAGCAGCATCCCCTTTTGGCGATCTGGTTTATGGCATGCTCCCTCACCCTAAAATTACTGAAATGCTGGATGAAGTGGACGGCTGGACTGGTTTTACCCGCCATTTCACACATCTCAAAAACAATCACGTCAGACCTAAAGACAGAAAGTTGTTACTGACCACCATCCTGGCCGATGGTATCAACCTTGGACTGACAAAAATGGCCGAATCCTGTCCGGGAACGACCAAATCGTCACTCGAGGGCATTCAGGCCTGGTACATCAGGGATGAAACCTATTCAGCTGCGCTGGCCGAGTTGGTCAATGCCCAGAAAAAAAGCCCTCTGGCGGCATTCTGGGGCGATGGAACAACGTCATCGTCTGATGGACAGAACTTTCGGGTGGGGAGTCACGGGCGTTATGCTGGTCAGGTCAATCTTAAATACGGTCAGGATCCAAGCGTGCAGATTTATACGCATATTTCGGACCAATACAGCCCGTTTTACACCAAAGTTATCAGCCGCGTGCGGGATTCAACACACGTACTTGATGGTCTGCTGTACCACGAAACTGATCTGGAAATTACAGAGCATTACACCGACACAGCAGGTTTCACTGAGCATGTTTTTGCGCTAATGCATCTGCTCGGATTCGCTTTTGCGCCAAGGATCCGGGATCTTCATGACAAACGGCTGTTTATTCATGGAAAAGCTGAGTTGTATCAGGGGCTTCAGTCAATCATCTCGACAACCAGCCTGAATCTAAAGGAAATTGAAACCCACTGGCATGAGGTGCTGCGTCTGGCAAGTTCTATAAAGCAGGGAACGGTAACAGCATCACTGATGATGAAAAAGCTGGCAAGCTATCCGAAGCAGAATGGTCTGGCAAAGGCGCTGAGAGAGATTGGCCGCATCGAAAGGTCATTGTTTATGCTGGACTGGTTCAGGGATCCTTTACTGCGTCGACGCGTACAGGCGGGGCTGAATAAAGGTGAGGCTCGCAATGCCCTTGCGCGAGCGGTCTTTATGCATCGGCTGGGTGAAATCAGAGATCGGGGGCTGGAGAATCAGAGCTATCGAGCCAGCGGTCTGACGTTGCTGACTGCGGCGATCTCACTGTGGAATACGGTATATATAGAAAGAGCGATAGATTCTTTGAGACGAAAAGGGATCCCGATTAATGAGCAACTGATTACCCATCTGTCACCACTGGGATGGGAACATATCAACCTGAGCGGGGATTACGTCTGGAGAACGAACCTCAAACTGGGACAGGGTAAATACCGCGCATTACGCTCAGTGAATAGTAATATGTACAAAAAACAGGCTTAGCGTAGGATAATTTCCGTTTTCCAAGCGGACCCCTTCAGGCTGCCGGCTCTCAAGCCAGCGAGTCTGTACTTCTTAATCTGTTCTGTTCATTAACTTAGTCCTTGCCTCGTTAGGGGATGACATCCCTGATTGTGCTGTCATGACACGACAAACACATCAACTTATGTTACGAAATCGATTCAAGTAACTGATATTTAACATAAAACGCATTATCGGTACTTTGAAGTGTATAGCATTTGCTATACGTTCGTGTTGTGTTATTCTTGTATATCAATTGCTATACAAGAGAGGTGTGTATGAAATCAGATGTTCAACTCAACCTAAGAGCTAAAGAGTCTCAGAGAGCACTCATCGATGCTGCTGCAGAGATCCTTCATAAATCGCGAACCGACTTTATCCTGGAGATGGCCTGCAAGGCTGCGGAGAATGTGATCCTTGATCGCCGTGTTTTCAATTTTAACGACGAACAGTATGCAGAGTTCATCGATATGCTCGATGCACCAGTCGAGGATGAGCCCGCCATTAATAAACTACTGGCAAGGAAACCTCAGTGGGACGTATAACCACGCCCGAGCCGTTATCCAGCTCTCATCAGCTGGCTGAGTTCGTCAGTGGAGAGACAGTCCTCGATGAATGGCTAAAACAGAGAGGTTTAAAAAATCAAGCTCTTGGCGCTGCCCGAACGTTCGTTGTTTGCAAGACGGGTACGAAGCAAGTAGCTGGTTTTTACTCTTTGGCCACCGGTAGCGTTAACCATACGGAAGCGACAGGTAGTCTTCGGCGTAACATGCCAGATCCTATACCGGTGATTATACTCGCTCGCCTGGCGGTAGATGTCTCATTGCACGGAAAAGGGGTTGGCGCCGATTTACTCCACGATGCAGTTCTACGGTGTTATCGCGTAGCTGAGAACATTGGGGTTCGTGCGATAATGGTTCATGCGCTTACTGAAGAAGCCAAAGGTTTCTATGCTCACCATGGATTTAAGGCATCACAAACTCATGAGAGGACTCTGTTTCTAAAGCTTCCATGACTGGTTGCTGGAGTGGGAAAGTAGCAGGCCACTTCATCAAAATATTGATTTTTATGTCTTTTATTTTTAGATTTAACATAATCTTTGTTATGCGAACTGATTTTGTTAGAACCATTTAGTAATGTCACTTTTTATCCAGATAGAAACGTCACCTTAGAGTAAGCTAAACTGAATGCAATTCTAAGGGACTCAACGGATGTTGGTGACCATGTCAGATAAAGAGATTCATCGCTTACCAGTGATACAGGCTGTTTGTGAAAAGCGTCTACGCCGTCGCGATGCAGCGTCACAGCTTGGCATCTCAGAACGTCAGGCGCAACGGCTTATCAATCGTTACCGGATTTCAGGTGCTGAAGGACTTGTCAGCCGCAAACGTGGCCAGCCCAGCAACCGCAGGTTGACCGAATCTCTCAAACTACGCGTGCTCAGACTGATACGTGAAAACTACAGCGATTTTGGACCCACGCTGGCCGCTGAAAAACTCAGAGAGCGCCATGATATCCGGCTTTCAATCGAGACCGTCCGCAACTGGATGACGTCTGAAGGACTCTGGGTTCCGCATGCTCGCCGCAAGTCACGGGTTTATCAACCCCGACATCGGCGTGATTGCCTGGGTGAACTTATCCAGATCGACGGCTCCCACCATGACTGGTTTGAAGGCCGTGCGCCAAAATGCTGCCTTCTGGTATTTATCGATGATGCCACCGGCCGTCTGATGCATCTGCGGTTCAGCGAGTCAGAAACAGCCTTTGACTACATGCTGGCAACCCGGGAATACATTGAGCAGCATGGGAAGCCGGTATCGCTGTACAGTGATAAACACGCAATATTTCGCGTCAGTGGTCCGGAGAACCGCAATACCACCGTTACCCAGTTCGGACGTGTCCTCTATGACCTGGCAATCGAGCTTATTTGTGCCAACAGCTCTGAAGCTAAAGGCCGCGTGGAACGTGCGAATCAGACACTTCAGGATCGGCTGATCAAGGAAATGCGTCTGGACGGTATTACCGACATTGAAGCCGCGAATGCCTGGCTTGCCACTTTCATCGTTGACTTTAACCGCCGGTTTTCACGACCGGCAAGGTTCCCGAAAGATTTGCATCGTCCGGTGCAGGAAAGCCCCGATGAATTAAGAGACATCTTTGCCTGGCATGATGTTCGTACCGTGTCGAAATCACTGACCTTCCAGTACGATAAGATCCTTTATCTCATTGACCCAACAGAAGAAAATAGCCGTCTTGCCGGTGAAAAAATTAAAGTACTGGATTATCCCGATGGCACCCTCGCCTTCCACTATGGGCATCGTAGCCTTAAGTGCCAGGCATTTGATAAGCTGGCCTGTGTCGACCAGGGGCAGATTGTTGATAACAAACGTCTCGGAACAGTACTCAGACTGGCTCAGGTAAAGCAGGATGAGCGGGAAAGCGAAGGCAAACGGGAACGAAGCAAAAAATCGCCCAGCCGTAAGGCTCAGGTGCGCGTCCAGGAACAGCTCCGGGCTATTAATCCCGTTCTGGCAGACCCGAGCTTGTTTGTGGCAAGTTCAAAGCGATAGAATCGACCATCAGTGCTGCAAAGTACCGGAACAGTGAGCACCCAAAAGGATACTTGAGATGATTAAATTCCCGACTAAAAAGCGCGTTGATTTGTATAAAAATGCTGTCAGTTCTGAGCAATTACATCTGGATCTGGCTGCGGCTCAGGAGTTCATGTTCGATGCCTGGGAAACTGATGACCTGGACGTGGTGCTGAAACTCATCAGAAAAGCTATCAAGAAATCCCCGCTCTGTGCTGACGCATACTCATTCTACTGCGAGATTTCTCAAGAACCTCCTGAGTCAAAAATCGGGAATCTGGAGACGGCTTTGTACGCAGCCAGCATTGCTCTGGGCGAGGATTTTCAGGAGTTCGCAGGACGTTTCTGGGGATTTGTCGAAACACGTCCATATATGAGAGCAAAAGCAGCTTTGGCTGATGCCTTATGGGAGTCCGGTAATTTCTACCCAGCCATGACTCATTGCCGCGAAATGCTCAAGCTCAACCCGAACGACAACCAAGGCATTCGCCATTTATTAACTGGTTATTATCTCGAGCTGGGTAATGACTCCAACTTACTGATAGTGTTTTATGTTCAGATAATGCCCGATGACC